>OMDB01000060.1_pt1 | contig 70309 bp, 54 predicted proteins | sample 1645161 | NCBI WGS metagenome assembly OMDB01 (sample SAMEA103958135, study PRJEB25191) | human gut metagenome
GCTTTATTAAGGTCTAATGATGCGCATCGTTAGGTGTTAATGAAGCGCATCGTTAGGTCATGTAGATTTTCTACCAGTTATATTACTGAAAATCAGCAAATTATACTCCTTTCAAGACAGCGAATTTCAGTCGATCCTTGGTCATGCACCTTGAGAAAAATTCATGGTAGCAATAGGATGAGGCATAAAACCATAGAATTTTTTCGCAGAAAAAACAAGGGTGCATCATAGAAAAAACTACGACACACCCTCTTTTTGTGTAAAATTATATGTGATGACCTATTGAATTATCAGCAGATAATCGCTGCTAAAGCGATGAATTACTGAGCCTCCAGATAGAGCACTCGTGAAGACCAGTCTGTTTTCTTGCCCCAATCTACTTCATTGGTATAAGGCATTTCCAAACCATGTTCCATCAAATACTTACCCGAATAGGACTTACCCTCGCAGTCGAGAGGCTTGTTGTCGATGACATCCAGCTCACGTACCCTATACATCTTATTGGCATCCAAACCAGCCATCTTGACTAAAGGCAAATGTACATTATAGAAATTAGCTATCTTCCACCAATAGAACACAGCCTTGTCCTTTGCCTCGCTTACATACATAATGGAAGACAAACCCTGATTATCGTAGGGTGAAACCAAGCGATAGAGATCACCAAACTGTACGACAGGGCGGATTTCCTTATACTCAGAAATGGCTTTCTTGCAAAGCGCCTTCTCTTCATCAGTCATATTCTTAGGCTGGATTTCCATACCCAGACGACCGCTCATCGCCACATCAATACGATACTTCAAGGAAGTGGTACGGAAGACGGTATGATTAGGAACCGCAGAGATATGGCTTGCCATAGCGATGGCTGGGAAGAAATAGCTGGTACCATACTGCATGTAGATACGCTGGAGGGCATCGGTATTATCGCTCACCCAAAACTCGTCGAAGCCACGGAGCATTCCCCAGTTGGCTCTACCACCACCACTCGCACAGCACTGGATAACTACATCTTTATATTTGGCACGGATACGGTCGATAACTTTGGCAAATCCCTGATGATAAGCGATATAGAGATGACTCTGATCTGCCATTGGTAGATATTGGCTTCCATGATTCATAATGGCCATGTTGGCATCCCACTTGATGTAAGCAATCTCAGGATACTTGGTCAACAAATTGTCAACCACACCAAAAACAAAATCCTGTACCTTCGGATTGGACAGATCGAGAACCAGCTGCGTACCGCCACGTCCCAATACTGCATCACGCTTAGGAGCCTTGATGACCCAGTCTGGATGTTTCTCATAAAGTTCACTTACGGAATTGGTCATTTCCGGTTCTATCCAGATACCAAATTTCACGCCGTTTTTCTTGGCATCACGAAGCAAACCCTCTATGCCATCAGGCAATTTTTCCGTATCAACCACCCAGTCGCCAAGTGCACAGTTGTCTGTCTTACGAGGATATTTCTTGCCAAACCATCCGTCATCCATCACAAAGAGTTCACCTCCCATGCCATGGATGTCGGCCATCATCTGGTCCATCCCCTTCTGATTGATATCGAAATAAACGCCCTCCCAGGAGTTCAAAAGAATGTCACGCTCCTTGTCACCATGAGCGAGGATATACTTACGTCCCCATTTATGGAAATTGCGACTGGCGCCACTCAAACCTTCTGTAGAATAAGTCAAAGCGAGAGCTGGAGTCTTGAAAGTCTCACCTTTCTTCAGATGATACTCAGAATTCTGCTCATTGATACCGGCAAAGAAGTAGTGATATTCCGTATCGTCGGTAACCGTTTTCAACTTATAGTTGCCGCTATATACAAGCGCTGCGCCAATGACATCACCTGTATTCTCCTGTCCCTTGCCATTGAGTGAAAACATCACTTCACCATGATCGGTATGAGAATTTCGAGTACCGTCGTTGTTGCGGATAACAAATTCGCCTGGTTGCAGTTTCTCGTGACTGAGTTGCCCCTCATTCGCCCAAGTGCCAGAGAGATGGCTCATCCAGACATCCCCGCGGCGGATAGGAAGCATGGCAGAAGCAAAAGTAGTCAGAGTGACCGTTCCCTTCTCGCCGTTCTGGATTTCCGTCCAAGCCTCAATCATATCCACATCACTATATGTGCGATATTTTAAATCTACCTTTATATGATATACAGGATCCTTGAGATGGATGGTAGTGACGGTAGTATTTCCTTCCGCTTTCACATCGCTTCCTGTTGCCACGAGTGCAGTAGAGAGATTTCCATCGCTATGCCGCATGGCGAGCGCAGCCTCAGCAGGGGTATTCAAACCATAAGCAGGATAAGCATCCATACGGCCATTATCTGCCACTCTCAGATTCTGTAAATCAGCGTTATTCAACCTGGTACCGAAATAGAGATACTGGGCAGGCTTACCGTTCTCTACATCAAGAACAAGCGACATTTTCCCTGTATTCACCGATACCTTTTCTGCCATCGCAGGCAAAGCAATGGTCAAGAGTAAGAAAGCAATTGATTTTAACTTCATGATATATCGTTCAGTTATTAGTATTACACGATTTTCTTCTGTTTTCGAATGCAAAAATATAAAAAAGAGCAATACATACCAATACTTTTTTGATTTATTTTCAGGAGAAAGCAGAAAAGGGCAAGAAATTGATAAATAAAGCAAAGAAAAATCAATAGGAAAGAGATGCGAAATCATCTCTTGAGAAGATTTATGAAAAAAAGTTTGTGCATTTCAGATAATAATACTAATTTTGTCCACGAATACAAGATATAAAAGCAATAGAAAAAAACAGGTTTAATAGAAAGGTATTAAAGATAAAAACATAATTAAGCAATATGAAACTCAAAATTCATTTCAACCATAAGGAGGAACTCTGGAACTCCTGGTCTCATGCCGGAGGCATCCTGCTGGGTGTCATCGTGGGCATCATCTTCCTCTATTGGTGTTTCACTCAGCACAATGGTTGGGCCACAGCGGGCATCATCCTCTATCTTTTCGGTATGCTCATGTCATACATCGCTTCCACCACCTATCATGCCATTTCCGCCTGGAGCAAGTGGAAGGAACGTCTGCGCAAATGGGACCATGCCGCCATCTATTGGCATATTGCCGGTTCCTACTCCCCTATCACGCTCATAGCCATGCGCGAACAGGGTTACTGGGGATGGAGCCTTTTTATTTTCATCTGGGCTTGCGCCATTGCCGGAACCGTCATGAGTTTTGCCAAGCTCAAGGACCACAGCAACTTAGAGACGCTCTGCTTTGTCGGCATGGGGCTCTCTGTTCTCGTTGCCTTCAAGCCTCTGATCGATTCTGTTTCCCCAGCCACAGTCTGGTGGATTATTGCAGAAGGTATTTGCTACATCACGGGTGCTGTGTTTTACAGTATCAACAAGAAAAAATACATGCATTCCGTGTTCCATTTCTTTGTGCTGGCAGGTAGTGTCTCCCACATCATTGCAGTTTGGGATATTCTCATGAAATATATCTAAACGACTTAATAAAAAGTATCAAGGCATCGGGAAGTTTTTGCTTTCCGATGCCTTTGTTTTTTTATAAAGTTCTATATTACAAAACATCCATCCATATCATACTCTTCTTACAATATAATAAGGTGGAATTGTTAACAATACGTTAAAGTATGAAAATAATTGCCCCAAAGTTTGGAACTTATCGCAGAAAAGCATACCTTTGCAGTGTTCTATTGAAGTAGTACACTAAAACATTAAAGATTATGATACAGATTAAAGACATTGATTTCAGATACCCAGGTAGCAAGCACCTTGTATTTAGAGATTTCTCTTTGGAACTCAAGGAGAACAACATTTATGGCTTGCTTGGCAAGAACGGTACAGGCAAGAGTACTCTGCTCTACCTCATCAGCGGATTGCTCCGCCAGCAACAAGGTACCGTTCTCGTGGATGGCATTTCGGCACAAGATCGCAAAGCCGAGATGCTGAAGGACATCTTCATGGTGCCCGAAGAGTTTGAACTGCCCAACGTTTCCCTCGCCACCTACGTGAAGATGAACCAGGGATTCTATCCTAACTTCTCGCAGGAAGTGCTGGATCGTTGCCTTAAGGATTTTGATTTACCACTCTCTCTCAAGTTGAACGAACTCTCGATGGGACAGAAGAAGAAGGTATTCATGAGTTTCGCACTCGCCACGGGTACCCGCTTTCTTCTGATGGACGAGCCAACCAATGGTCTCGACATCCCATCGAAGAGCCAGTTCCGTAAGGTCATCACCAACAACATGACGGAAGACCGTACCCTCATCATCTCAACTCACCAGGTGCACGATGTAGAGTCGTTGCTCGACCACATCATCATCATGAACCAGAGCCAGCTCCTGCTCGATGCATCGGTTTCAGACATCTGCGGGAAATACACCTTCGAGTACCGCAACCCACAGGAAATGGACGACACCGTGCTATACGCCGAGCCAACCCTGCAGGGCAATGCCGCCATCTGCAAGCGACAGGAGGGTGAACAGGAAACACAGATGAACCTGGAGTTGCTCTTCAATGCAGTAATTAATGGAAAATTAAACGATTAAATGATTAGACGATTATGAAAAAGAATCTCGATTTAAATAGATTAGGAATGGTTATCCGTTGGGATGTATTAAACAATTGGACCTATAATTTGGGAGTCATTGCAGGACTCGCCATCTGTTTTTCAATTGCAAACATCATCCGGCTTTACAGAATTAGTGGCTTTATTGCAGCATCCCATGAACTAGATGCCATGACCGACAGTTATAAGGAATCCGCATATATGTTCTTTGGATTCATTTCTTTTATGGTCATTTACGTATTGGCATCTTGCATCTTCAGAAATATGAAGACCAAATTACAGCGCGAAAGTTTCCTGATGCTTCCTGCCACTAACCTGGAAAAATATGTAGCTCGATTTCTGGTTGTTACCGTTGGTGGTCTTGTGACTTTGCTAGGAGCCTTGGTCATTTCAGATATTATCCAGCTCATCTTTAGCTTTTTCATCACTCCAGGCTTCCATATCAGCCTTACATGGCCAGTACTCAGCCACACCATTTTTGCCCTTTCACCAATAGACAACTCTTGGCAAACAATTCAGGAAGTCTATTCCTTCCTGATATTTGCCCATTCCTTCGCAACCCTGGGAGGAGCCTTCTACCGCAAGTTTCCTGTGCTTCTGACAGCATGTACGGGATTGGCACTTTGTCTGATTTTTGGTTATATTATCAACGAACTGGGTAAAGCAGGATGGCTTGATTTCGTAGGAACCTTGCACATCGAAGAGGGTTCTTCAGCTCAATATTTTGCTGTATTCACCTCGTCGGCAGTATTTCTTGCTTTGGCTGCCTTCAACTATTGGGCATCCTACAAGCTCTTCACCCGCATGCAGGTTATCTGCAACAAGTGGATCAACATCTAAGAATTAAAAATTGAAGATTATGAATTTCAGTAATGATAAAGCAATATACGTACAGATAGCCGAGCGATTGAGCGATGAGATTCTGGCGGGCAAGTACAAGGAGGACGAGCGAATACCGAGCGTCAGGGAATACGCCGTACTGCTGGAGGTAAATGCCAACACAACCGTGAAGGCATACGACCTGCTTGCCACCGACGAGATTATCTACAACAAGCGAGGCCTAGGCTACTTTGTTTCCGCAGGAGCCAAGAAGCAGATTAAGAAAACCCGCAAAAAGGAGTTTATGAAAGAAAGACTCCCGGAACTCGCCCGACAGATGCAGCTTCTCGACATCTCCATCGACGAAGTGAAGGAAGAGTTGGAGAAGAATCTCAAAAAGATAAAGATATGATGACACTATTCATCCTCAAATATATATTTATAGCTTCTGTCTTTGCCTTAAATATAATAAGGTGTATGTAATAACGTTTTTAAAAAAGAGTTACGCTTGCAACTTTCAGAAAGTTGCAAGCGTCTAATGGTTTAAACTGATATCCATAAAACGAAAGTAATATGTCATTAATTCATCTAAAAGACGTCAACAAGACCTACCAGGGTGCTCAGCCACTCCATGTACTGAAGGGCATCGACCTCGACATCGAACGTGGCGAGTTCGTCAGCATCATGGGTGCTTCCGGCTCGGGAAAATCCACCTTATTAAATATACTGGGTATTCTCGACAACTACGATACGGGCGAATACCGACTCAATGATGTGCTCATCAAAGACCTCTCGGAAACCCGTGCTGCCGAATACCGCAACAAGATGATCGGCTTCATCTTCCAGTCGTTCAACCTCATCTCGTTCAAGACGGCGGTGGAAAACGTGGAGCTTCCACTCTTCTACCAGGGCGTGAGCCGCAAGAAGCGCCACGAACTGGCGATGGAATATCTCGAAAAACTGGGCTTGAAGCAATGGGCCAACCATTATCCTAACGAGATGTCGGGAGGACAGAAGCAGCGTGTAGCCATCGCCCGTGCCCTCATCACCAAACCCGAAATCATCCTTGCCGATGAGCCTACCGGAGCCCTTGACTCCAAAACGAGCGTGGAAGTGATGGACCTGCTGAAGGAACTGCACCAGAAAGAGGGAATGACTATCGTGGTGGTAACCCACGAAAGCGGTGTTGCCAACGAGACCGATAAGGTTATCCATATCAAGGACGGACTCATCGGAAGCATCGAAGACAACAGAGACCATCATCTCGTATCGAAAGACTACGTGAAATAAGTGAAGAACGAAGAGTGAGGAGTGAAGAATCCAATTGTCTTTCTCTGTCATCTCTTCGGAGTTATTAATTTTTCAAACAATAAACAATGCATATGAATTCTTCACTCTTCACTCTACACTCTTCACTCCTCTCGGAGGTTTGGAGCACATCAAAACGCAACAAGTTACGTACCACGCTCACGGGCTTTGCCGTAGCCTGGGGAATCTTCATGCTGATATTCCTGCTGGGCGCCGGCAACGGACTGATTAATGCCCAGTTGCAGCAAAGCACCCGATTCCTTGCCAACTCCATGCGAGTATTCCCGCGCGAAACCTCCAAGGCTTACAAGGGACTGAAGGAAGGCAGAAGCATCACGCTCAACGACAAGGACATCCTCATCAGCAACAAGACCTATGGTCAATACGTAGATGATGTGGGCGGAAGATTGGAACAGTATAACGTGAACATCAACTATGGCGATAATTATGTGGCAAGCCAGTCATTGGTGGGTGTGGCTCCTACACATCCCAAAATCGACAAGACGGAGCTTATTGCCGGACGATTCATCAACGAAATCGATATGAAGGAGCAGCGCAAGAATGTGGTGCTGAGCCGAAGCCAAGCCAAGGAACTCTGCAAAGACTATCGTTCGCTGGTGGGCAAGAACGTAAAAATCAGCAACCTCAACTTCCAGGTGGTGGGAATCTACAAGGATGATGAATCGCGCAATAATACCGAAGCCTTCATCGCCTACTCCACCATAAAGACCATCTACGCCAAGGGCGATGATGCGGGAAGCCTGGAGTTTACCATCAAGAACCTAAAGACCAAGGAAGATAACGAGAAGTTTGAGAAGAACTATCGTGCCAGCATCAACAATAACCATCAGGCAGCACCTGATGACGAGCGAACCATCTGGCTCTGGAACCGATACATGGACAATATCCAGATGAACCAGGGAATCGCCATCATGCAGACGGCACTCTGGATAGTAGGTCTGTTCACTCTGCTGAGCGGAATCGTGGGCGTAAGCAACATCATGCTCATCACCGTGAAGGAGCGAACCCGAGAGTTTGGCGTAAGAAAAGCCATCGGAGCCAAGCCTTGGTCGATACTGAAGCTCATCATTACCGAGAGCATCATCATCACCTCATTCTTCGGCTACATCGGAATGGTATGTGGCGTGGCAGCAAACGAAATCATGGATGCAACCATCGGCCACACCACCGTAGATACCGGACTGTTTAAAGCCGCTATGTTTGTGAATCCTACGGTGGGCATCGGCACCTGTATCGGCGCCACCATTACCATCGTCATCGCAGGCACCATCGCCGGACTCATCCCAGCCATCAAGGCTGCAAGAATCCGACCGATAGAGGCGCTGAGAGCGGAATAAACTATAAATTATTATTATGCGATTAGATTTAGATACATATAAAGAGATTCTCGACACCATCACGAGGAACAAAAGCCGCAGTCTGCTTACGGGCTTCGGCGTGTTCTGGGGCGTGTTTATGCTCATCGCCCTGATGGGTGGCGGACAGGGACTGAAGGAGATGCTGCAGAACAACTTCGCAGGCTTCGCCACCAACACCGCCATCATCTGGGCGCAGAACACCACCAAGCCCTACAAGGGATTCAACAAGGGGCGCTCCTGGCAGATGGAAGAGAAAGACCTGGAGCGACTGCGCCACAGGGTGCCCGAACTCGATGTCATCACCCCGCTGCTCTTCGGAGGCAACAAGTCGGTGGTGTTTGGCGACAAGAAATTCAGCGGCAGCACCCAGGGCGTGAATCCCGACTACGCCCAGGTTTCCGTGCCTAAAATGTTTTACGGCAGATACATCAACGAGATGGATGTGCGCCGCCAGCGCAAGGTTTGCGTCATCGGCAAACAGATTTACAAGACCCTCTTCCCCGGCGGCGGTGACCCATGCGGCAAGAGCGTGCGAGTGGATTCCACCTATTACACGGTGGTGGGTGTAGATTACCGCTCGGGAAATGGCATCAACTTCGGCGGTAGAGCCGACGAAACCATCACCATTCCGCAATCCGTGCTCCGCACCGCCTACAACCGCGGAACAGCCATCGACATCATCGCCACCACCGGTAAGCCGGGCGTGGTGATGAGCAGCATCGCCCAGCGAATGCGTGAAACCATAGCCAGGGCTCACAACATCGACCCTTCAGATGAAAAAGGAATCATGGTGTTCAATACGGAGGTGCTCTTCCAGATGCTCGACAATCTGTTTAAGGGCGTCAACTTCCTCATCTGGCTGGTAGGTATCGGCACCCTTCTCGCCGGCGCCATTGGAGTTTCCAACATCATGATGGTAACGGTGAAGGAACGAACCACCGAGATAGGCATTCGCCGAGCCATCGGCGCCACGCCGAAGATGATTCTCTCGCAAATCATCTCAGAGAGTATTCTCCTCACCCTGGTGGCAGGCATGAGCGGCATCATCTTCGGAGTAGCCATCCTGCAGATGCTGGAGATGGCGAACACCACGGATGGCATTCTCACCGCCCACTTCCAGGTAGATTTCTGGACAGCCATCTCTTCAGCCATCCTCATCTGCATCCTTGGCGGCCTTGCCGGACTTGCCCCAGCCTGGCGAGCCATGAGTATCAAGCCGGTAGATGCAATGAGAGACGAATAGGAGTGAAGAACGAAGAGTGAAGAGTGAAGAATTCACTTGTCCTCTAAATGATAACTCCTGGTAAATAATAATATTAACGAAATAAGAATGAAAGACGAAAGTAAAGCAATTGAATTCTTCACTCTTCGTTCTTCACTCTTCACTTAAACTTACGATATGAAAAAGTATTCAAAGTTGATAGTTGCGGCGATAGTCGCCTTGATTTTCATCGGAACCTTCGTGTTCCTTTATGAGAAATCACAGCCTAAGCCTGTGGAATATACCGAGTTTACCCCAAAGATGGGCGATGTATTGAAAACCACGGTGATTACGGGTAAGATAGAGCCTCGCAACGAGGTGAACGTAAAGCCTCAGATCAGCGGTATCATCACCGAAATCTGCAAGCAGGCAGGCGATTTCGTGCAGGCAGGCGAGGTAATCGCCAAGGTAAAGGTGATTCCGGATATGGGACAGCTCAGTTCGGCGCAGGCTCGTGTGCGCCTTGCCGAAATTAACCTGAAGCAGGCACAGGTAAACTATGGTCGCGAGGAACAGCTCTACAAGAAGCAGCTGGTCAGCGCCGATGAGTTTGACAAAGTGAAACAGTCGTTGCAGCAGGCGAAGGAGGAGAAGGTTGCCGCCCTTGATGCGCTCGAAGTGGTTCGTGATGGTGTTTCCAAGAGCAACGCCAGCGCCTCTTCCACCCTCATCCGTTCTACCATTTCGGGAATTATCCTCGATATTCCTGTCAAAGTAGGTAACTCCGTGATTCTTGCCAACACCTTTAATGACGGAACCACCATCGCCAGCGTGGCAAACATGAACGACCTCATCTTCCGTGGCAACATCGACGAGACCGAGGTAGGCAATCTGGTAGTGGGAATGCCGATGAAGATTACCATCGGAGCGATGCAGGACCTGAAGTTTGATGCCGACCTGGAATACATTTCACCAAAGGCTGTAGAGAACAATGGTGCCAACCAGTTTGAGGTGAAGGCAGCCGTCCGTTCTGTGAAGGGTGGAAAGATCCGTTCCGGCTACAGCGCCAATGCCGAGATAGTATTGGCAAAGGCTAACCACGTGATTACCGTGCCCGAGAGTGCTATCGAGTTCAGCGGCGACAGCACCTTTGTTTATATCGTAAAGGGCAGCGGCGAGAAGAAGACTTACGAGCGCAAGCAAGTAACCACCGGATTAAGCGATGGTGTGAACATAGAAATCAAGAAAGGTCTGAGCCTGAAGGACAAGGTAAGAGGTCCGCAGGTTGTGGCAGACAACAAGGATGATGAATAAGTTAAGTAGCGCTGCGCATTGTCTGTAGTCCTTTCTGAATCACAATGCAAAGATACATCCATGAGAATCCGCCATTCACGGTTTCTCACGGTTTCTCACGGATTTTCTTTCTTTTTCTGATAATTAGCTCAGAAAGATGATTAATTCAAATGGTAAAAGAGACTTGCTTTTGACGGCTAAGTAACTTACTTACGATAATTAAGTAACTTGCTTGAGAGAGTTAAGTAACTTACTTAGGAATGACAGATGACACTGGTGACACAAAGAACCTTTTCTGCCTTTTAGCAATACTCTTCCTTAAACCACAGACGATAAATCGGATCAACAAATACAAAATCAGCTTTCTGCTTCTCTATGACATCCTTGTTCTGAAGAGTCTTCTTGTTCTTAACTATCGTATTGGGATTACCCAGGTCATACACCTGCTTCACTGCTTGTGATGAGAAATGCTGCTCACCATCAGCTATCGCCTTGAGCATCTCTATCTGGGTAGAACTGAGATTTTCCGTATCGTTCTGAAACATCGGGGTATTGATGTTCAATACCTGCTTGAGACCGAGAGAGAACACTTCTTCCGTCACCTCAGAAACCGTAAAGCTCCAAATAAAATAGCACAACTGCTGCAGATACCAGGAATGACACTCCACCACATCGCAAATCCTGCTGGCAAAAGATTCTGAAATTCGCTTGCCGGTCTTCTCAAAAGATGATAAGATAAAAGGAACCCAATGCTCCTTGGCTATCTTCTGCATGAAGATGACCTGTCCGAAACGATAGAACGGACTGTTGGAATTATTGAAGATGTTGAGCATCATATTACGCTTGCTGCCATAAAGGCAATAAGAGGTCAACTGCTGCTGTTGCCATACAGAGCGCATCTTGCCCTCCATATCCTTATATTCCGGGAGATTAGCCAACTGCTGGAATTCATCAATGCACACGATAATCCTGATTTCCTTTTCCTTCGCCAGCAACTCTGGCAATTGGAGAATCGCCATCTTATCTCTTTCTTGCGGCACAAACTTCAAGTCGAAAGCCACAAAATCCGTAATCTGATCGTTAACCACTATCTGTGGAACTACACCCGTCAAGAACTTCTTGGCATCCTCTATCCAACGTTCTATCTTGGAAGAAGCGCAGGCTATGACCTGACTGGCAAAAGTGCGATAGAATTCTGCTTCCGAGCCGATACTGAAAGCATCTATATAGCAGATTCTCACCTCCTTGTCTTCCGCACTCAGTTCCGTCATTGCCTTCTTTACAAGCGACGATTTTCCCCATCGACGTGGAGAAATGAGCATCACGTTGATATGGGAAGCCAGGAGTTGCTTGAGCAAAGCCCTGTCTTCCGTCCGGTCGATAAAATTCTCTTCGGTAGCCAAAGTACCAAACTGAAAAGGAGATTGAAATACTGCCATATTCTTCTAATTAAATTCGTTTTACCTGCTTTATTTAATTCTTACCACCTGCAAATATACAAAAAGTTACCCAAAGGTAACTTACCTTAGGGTAACTTTTTGTGATTATTAACCTATACTAATGGTTAATCAGGTCATTAAGGTCAAGGTACGAGGTCCACAAATCGTAGCTGACAGCAAGGAAGAATAAGGCAAATTGAGTAAATATGCTATCAAACTCATGCTTTTAACATCATTTGCCTTAAAAAACTTGGAAGTTATAGAAATAAAACGTATCTTTGCGTAATCTACCAGTTAGAATATATTCTACTGATAGTGAGTGAATTAACTAATAGTATTAACATCAAAAACAAAAGCATTATGAAAAAATATGTATGTGATGTTTGTGGCTGGGTTTATGACCCAGAAGTAGGTGACCCAGAGGGCGGTATCGCTCCAGGTACAGCATTTGAAGATATTCCAGATGATTGGGTTTGCCCACTTTGCGGAGTAGGAAAAGACGAGTTTAGTCCTGTTGAGGAATAAACCTGAATATCCAGACCGGACAGAATCCTATCATCCTGTCCCGGTTAGCTTTTTATCATTCAATTTGGTCATCAATTAATATTAAGGAGGAATCATTATGACTAAGATTAGAGAAATCTACCGCTGCCAGATTTGCGGCAACGTGGTAGAAGTAGTAAACCCAGGAGCCGTGCTCAGTTGCTGCGGCGAGCCAATGAAGCTCATGAAGGAAAATACCAGTGATGGTGCCAAGGAGAAACATGTGCCTGTGATAGAACCTATCGAGGGCGGATATCGTGTAACGGTAGGAAGCGTAGAACATCCGATGCTTCCAGAGCATTACATCCAGTGGATAGAGTTGCTCACCCCTACAGATGTGCTTCGTCACGAGTTGAAGCCAGGCGAAAAGCCTGAAGCTATCTTCCTGACCAACGCAGAAGCCAAGGATGTTGTGGCTCGCGAATACTGCAACCTTCATGGTCTGTGGAAAGGGGAAATCTAAAGAATATTATTATCCGGGAGGGTGTGTCTCTATACTTTAGACACACCCTCCTGCTTTTTTATCCATTTCATCAAGCAATTTTTCTCTAAAAACCTTGGAACATATTGAAATAATTCGTATATTTGCACCAGGTAATGCCAAAAAACTAATTTTAAATCATAAAAATGCGTTTAAACAGAAAACGTATTAAGCATACAATTTTAATTATTAACACTTTAAATTACATCAATTATGAGAAGAACAATCTTTACCCTTATCATGCTTTGTATCGCAACCCTAACCCTGCAGGCACAAGATGTCTGGACTGCAGCAGGTTCCAGTACACTCTTCGGTTCTCATTGGGACGCAACGGATACTAACAATGACCTGAGCGATAAAGGGAATGGTATCTGGGAACTCACCAAAACCGACTGCATTCTTGAACAAAATGTGAAATACGAACTTAAAGTCCTGAAAGATCATTCGTGGGCTGAAGCGTACCCTCAAACCAACTATGTCTTTATGGTAAAAGAGACTGGTACTTATAACGTGACTATCCAATTTAATGCAAACAATTTCACAATCAATGTCAAAACTACTAAGACTGGTGATGCTGTCATCGGCGAAAAGACATGGACTGTAGCAGGATTTGGCGCAATTCTCGGAAAAGAATGGGATCCGGAAGCAACAGAAAACGATATGATCAAACAGGAAGATAACGTCACCTATATTCTGACCAAGACCAATCTGACCATTGCTCTAGGTACTTATAAATATAAGATCTGTGCAAACCATGGATGGTCAGAGAACTATGGTGATGATACAGACCCAGAAGGTAATGCCTCCATTTATATCGCAGCAGACGGAATCTACGACGTTACCTTCACCTTCAATCAGGCAACCAAGGAGGTATCTGCTACAGCTGTGCGCACCGACACCGATGGCATTAGCCAGATTGCCGGTGACGTCAAAGCCAAGAACGTAGTCTTCAACCTTCAGGGACATCGTGTTTCAACTCCTAAACAGGGAGTTTATATCATCAACGGTAAAAAAGTGGTCGTAAAATAATAAAAACTGCTCAAAGTAATCATCAGAAAGGCATTCACCAGCATCGTGAATGCCTTTTTTAGTTTATTTACCACGAATTATTTTGTATTTTATTCGATTTAACGTATCTTTGCACCCAAATATTTAAACGTTTAAAAATAAAATGGCATTAAAATGTGGTATTGTAGGTCTTCCTAACGTAGGAAAATCTACATTGTTCAACTGTCTGTCTAGTGCAAAAGCACAGGCAGCTAACTTCCCTTTCTGTACTATCGAACCAAACTTGGGCGTCATCACCGTACCAGATGAGCGACTCAACAAATTGGCAGAGATTGTTCACCCAGGACGCATCGTCCCAGCTACTTGCGAAATCGTGGATATCGCAGGTCTTGTTAAGGGTGCCAGCAAGGGCGAAGGTCTTGGAAATAAATTCTTGGGGAATATTCGTGAGTGCGATGCAATCATCCACGTAATCCGTTGCTTCGACGATGACAATATCGTACGTGAGGGTGGCGCTAAAGTTGACCCATTGGAGGACAAGAGCGTTATCGATACAGAGTTGCAGCTCAAGGACTTGGAGACTATCGAATCCCAGCTCGCCAAGCAGCAGAAGACAGCTGCTGCAGGCAACAAGGACGCTAAAGTGATGGTTACCGTTCTGGAGGCTTACAAAGCAGAGTTGGAGCAAGGAAAGAACGCACGTGGCGTTACTTTCGAAAGCAAAGAAGAGCAGAAGGTGGCTCACGATCTCTTCCTCCTCACTACGAAACCAGTACTCTACGTAGCCAACGTAGATGAAGCTTCTGCCAAGAGCGGAAATGAATACAGCAAGAAGGTAGAGGAAATCGCTAAGGAAGAAGGTGCTGAGTGCATGGTTATCGCTGCGAAGACAGAGGAAGACATTGCATCTCTCGAAACCTACGAAGACAAGCAGATGTTCCTCGAAGAACTCGGATTGGAGGAAAGTGGTGTTAACCGCCTCATCAAGAAGGCATACGCTCTCCTGAACCTTGAGACATTCATCACTGCTGGTGAGATGGAGGTAAAGGCATGGACTTACCACAAGGGCTGGAAGGCTCCTCAGTGTGCTGGTGTCATCCATACCGACTTTGAAAAAGGATTTATCCGTGCTGAGGTCATCAAGTACGACGATTATATCCAATATGGTTCTGAGGCTGCTGTCCGCGAGGCAGGTAAACTCGGTATCGAGGGTAAGGAATATGTCGTTCAGGATGGCGACATTATGCACTTCCGTTTTAATGTTTAATTATGACAAACCTGCTTAATTATATCGTTTGGGATCCAGATCCTATTCTTGCGCATCTGGGTCCTTTGACCATCCGATATTACTCCACTTGCTGGCTTATCGGTTTACTTTTGGGCTATCTGCTCATGCAGCGACTCTACAAGCAGCAGAAATTGGGCGATGACAAGTTTGAGCCTCTCTTCCTTTATATCTTCTTCGGTATTCTGGTAGGTGCACGTCTCGGTCATTGCCTCTTCTACCAGCCTGAGTATTTCCTTACGCAATGGGATCACTTCATCGAGATGCTGATACCTATGCACCACATGCCGGATGGCAGTTGGAAACTTACAGGATATGAAGGACTGGCCAGTCATGGTGGTGTATTCGGAATGTTTGTTGCCATCTGGCTCTACTGCCGCAACATGAAGGTAAAGGGCTGGGTAGTGCTCGACAATATGGGTATTGTCTCCGGTATTGCAGCCATGTTTATCCGTCTGGGTAATCTGATGAATTCAGAGATTATCGGCAAGGTGACTGATGTGCCTTGGGCATTCATCTTTGTTCGTGAAGATCAATACCCTCGCCATCCAGGACAGCTCTATGAAGCCATCGCCTACCTCATCATCTTCTTACTCATTCTCTTCATCTATAAGAAGAATGGTTCTAAGAGTGTGGGTACTGGCCTATATTTCGGTCTCTGTCTCACCCTCATCTTCGCCTTCCGTTTCTTCATCGAATATACAAAGGAGATTCAGGTGGCATTTGAGGCTGGACTTCCTATGGATATGGGACAGATATTGAGTATCCCACTCATTCTTCTGGGAGTTTGGAGCATCGCCTCCAGCTTTAAGAGAGCAAAGGCTCAGGAAGAAAAACAAGAGAAATAGGACTTGTTTGGGTCTTGTTATGTCATCGCGGATAGTAGTATTTACTTTGCCGAGGCAGTAATACTTACTTTGTCAATGCAGTAGCATATAGGAACCATTTTCAATTTTAACCATACAGTTAGAACTGTTTTTCTATAAAAAAAGAAACTCTCCCTTGCAGGAATCCAATCCTGAACAAGGGAGAGTTTTTATTTTCAATTCATCATTATCTACTTCTTATCTTCCCATCAAAATCTTCTTGATTTCGTTGAGTTTATTCAAAGCCTCTACCGGTGTGAGATTATTGATGTCCAAACCCAATATCTCATCGCGTATCTGACTCAAAACCGGATCATCAAGCTGGAAGAAACTGAGTTGTACTCCATCCTTCGGTTCATCCAGATGCTGCATATTAGGTTTGCCGGCAGCACCCACACCCGCATTGTCATCCTCCAGTTGTTTCAGTATAACATTGGCACGATTTACTATGCTACGAGGCATACCGGCTATTTCAGCCACATGAATACCAAAAGAGTGCTCACTTCCACCCGGTTCCAACTTACGCAGGAAGATAACCTTGCCATCCACCTCCTTCACGCTTACATTGAAATTCTTGATGCGAGGAAAGTTCTTTTCCATCTCATTCAGTTCGTGATAGTGGGTAGCAAAGAGCGTACGTGCTTGCGCCTTCTTGTGCTGATGCAAGTATTCCACGATAGCCCAAGCTATTGAGATTCCATCATAAGTAGAAGTACCACGTCCTAACTCATCAAAGAGAACCAGGGAACGAGGAGAAACATTATTCAGGATATTCGCAGCCTCGGTCATCTCTACCATAAAAGTAGATTCACCAAGCGAGATATTATCACTGGCACCCACACGGGTGAATATCTTATCCACCAGACCTACTCTTGCACTCTCGGCTGGTACGAAACAGCCTACCTGTGCCAGCAGAACTATCAAGGCCGTCTGCCTTAAAAGCGCAGATTTACCGGCCATATTAGGACCCGTAATCATCATAATCTGCTGCTTTTCAGTATCGAGCAACACATCGTTTGGCACATATCGCTCACCTAAAGGCAACTGAGTTTCTATCACAGGATGGCGTCCCTGCTTGATGTCGAGCACCTCAGAATCGTCGATGACAGGACGCACATAGTGGTTTTCTTCCGATGCCTTCGAGAAGGAAAGAAGACAGTCCATACGGGCAATGAGGTTGGCATTGATTTGTATCTGAGGAATATACTCTTGCATCGAAGCTATCAGTTCATTGAAGAGTTGGGCTTCGAGAATCAAAATTTTCTCATCGGCACCGAGAATCTTCTCTTCATATTCCTTCAGTTCCTGAGTAATATATCGCTCTGCCTGAGCAAGCGTCTGCTTGCGAATCCAGTCTTCAGGCACCTTGTCCTTGAAGGTATTGCGCACCTCTAAATAATAGCCAAATACATTATTATAACCCACTTTCAGGCTGGAAATACCTGTTTTCTCTATCTCACGCTCCTGTATTTTGAGCAGATAGTCCTTACCATGCCGGCTGATGGAACGCAGATCGTCCAATTCTGCATTGTAGCCATCAGCGATAACATCGCCCTTATTGATAAGCTGCGGAGGATCCGGCTGGATTTCCTTTGCTATCCGTTCTTTCAGCGTTTCACAGAGATTGAGTTGCTCACCCACTCGCTGCAAGGCTTCATTCTTGGCATGTTGACAAGCCACCTTGATTGGCTGGATAGCCTCCAAGGCATGTTGCAATTGCACAACTTCACGAGGCGAAACTCTACCCACAGCCACTTTGGAAATAATACGTTCCAGGTCACCGATACGATGCAGTTGATCATCCATCAACTGCTTGAACTCCGGTTCCTTGAAGAAATATTCCACGATGTCGAGTCGTTCATTGATTGGACGCACATCTTTCAGCGGAAAGACAAGCCAGCGACGGAGCATACGGCCTCCCATTGCCGTTACGGTGCGGTCGATGACATTCAGAAGCGACGAACCATCGTCCTGCATCGGGGCCACCAGTTCGAGACTACGGATAGTAAAGCGGTCCATACGCACGAACTTATCCTCCTCAATACGGGAAAGTGCTGTAATATGATTGATTTGGGTATGCTGGGTAATCTCCAGATACTGCATGATGGCTCCGCTGGCAATGATACCGTTCTTCAGATGTTCTACACCAAAACCCTTCAAGGATTTGGTCTTGAAATGACCGAGGAGTTTCTGTCGGGCAGTCTGTTCGGTAAAAACCCAGTCGTCCAATTCGTATGTACAGTATTTAGTTCCGAAACACTGTTCGAATTTCTGTTTCATGGCACGATCATAAAGCACTTCTTTCGGCTGGAAGTTGCCCATCAGCTTCTCCACATAGTCGGGAGTACCTTCCCCTGTAAGGAATTCGCCCGTAGAGATGTCGAGGAAGCTTACACCACAAGAAGCTTTTCCGAAATGGACAGCAGCAAGGAAATTGTTCTCCTTGTAGTTCAAGACATTATCGCCCATCGCCACACCCGGAGTCACCAGTTCCGTAATGCCACGCTTCACCATCTTATCCATCTGGCTAAGCCCCTTCTTACCCTTGATTTCCAAGCGTTTCTTCTTTGGATCTTCCAGCTGGTCGCACACGGCAACACGCTTGCCGGCACGTATCAACTTAGGCAGATAAGTATCGAGTGCATGATGAGGGAAACCAGCCATCTCAGCACCACCTGCCGAACCGCCATTATTACGACGAGTCAGGGTAATACCGAGCACCTTGGAAGCCTCTATAGCATCCTCGCAATAAGTTTCATAGAAGTCACCACATCGGAAAAGCAACAGTGCCTCGGGATGTTTCGCTTTCATCTCAAAAAACTGCCGCATCATCGGCGTAAGACCTTTATTATCGTTTGCCATTATATAATTTATTCCTTTCGTTATTTTTAAGTTTATCTTTGGAGGATATTCTCTCCCAATTTTTGTAATGCAAGAATTGCAAAAATAGGAAAAAAGAAAGAGAATACAAAAGAACCACTTCTTTTTTAATTTTTTTTTGAACTACACCTTCTTATCCAACCATAAAATCAAGAGAGGGTCAGCTATGCTATATACCTTTTCATTTCTCGTCAGGATATCGTCCTCCAAGAGTTTTTGGGCAGCCGACTGGGTGGCACTTGGCGACTTCAAACGATGTTTTTTGGTAAAAGCTGCAGAGACTATGCTCTTGGCTTGCCCCTCTTCATGTATGGCGTAAAGCACTTCTTTCTGAGGCTCAGAAATATAAGCCAAAAGTTCTCGAATGCGGTAATCATTTTCCGTCACAAAACTATCTATCAAACTATCCACTAAAGCCATATCACAAGTTACACCCACTGGAGTCATGGCGTATGCGTCTTTCATAATGCGCTGCATATAGAGGGTAACACCCCGGAATGTCGTATATACTTTTTCTATAGCTTCGGGCATGATTTTCTTTTCTCCCTTCTGAAAATGCTTAATAACAAACGCTTGATAAATAGGCAAGGCTATAGCTTCCAACTGTATCAACTTGGCACTTTGGAAAAAAGGACGGCGAGAAGAAAGGAACATTTCTTCTAATATGGTACGCTGACTGCCTGCGAAAACAAAATTAGCATTACTCAGTTTTTGGATATAAGAGCGAAGTATCGCTTCAATGTTCTTCTCCGGATACTTGGTTATTTGCTGGAACTCATCTATCACCACCAAACAACGCTTATCTGCATGCTCGATAAATTCGAAAATTTCCTTGATAGTATATTCTGGCATATTGATGTCACCCAACTTCACATCAAAAGTCGGAGTATTCTGTATCGGATCATATCCAAAGGAAGCTGAAAGAGAGCGCAAAGTCATCATAAAGAGCCTACGCATCTTATCACTCTTGGAAGCCACTTTCTCATAAACAGCAGTACCCAATACATAAATAAACTCCTTGAAACAAGTGGTATGCAGAATATCTACACTAATCGTGAAGAAATCCTTCTGTACATCCTCCTTATCAAAAACAAAATCGACCAAAGAAGTCTTTCCCATCCTTCGTGGTGATGTTATCACTACGTTCATTTGGTTGAGCAATGCCATGCTCAACACTTTAGCTTCCTCTACTCGATCACAGAAATAAGGAGCAGGTATCTTTCCTGTCACAACAAACGGGTTGATATTTACAGTCATAGCTTTACTTCTTCTTTTGTTTTGTGGCACAAAGATAAGACTTTTCAACGAATTATCCAAAATAAATTATCTTTTTTTGATAATTTGCAAATAACTTCTCATTTCAGAGCCATATTAAACTAATGTATAACACTTTTCTCCAACTTAAAGAAGTTTTAAGCTAAAAAACTTGCTTACAAAAGAAATTATGAGTAACTTTGCAACCGATAGGCTTAGTATAGCCTTAAGAGTTTATTCACAAAAATGTCTAACTTTAAAATACAACGGATTAAGAAACAGAAATAAAGAACAAGGAATGCCTAAGGAAACGATTCTTAGAGAATCCGCTCCCAAGAATGAATCATCGAGGACTCCATGCCCTCATATTTATTAACTATGTGCATTTCCGTTTTGACTTTTGAGATATTAAAATATTGAGCTTTTAGCTCTTGTTCTCTACTACTGAATGCCGCCAATATTCACACAACGAGAACAAGCAGATGGAAGGTTCACGCCAATTTTTATTCAAATGAAAAGTAACAAAATACATTCATTTTGCAAGTTGCTGTTTTTAGGATTTATGTTACTTGCCTATAGTGCAAGCTATGCACAATCCAATCTCAACTTCTCAATAGAAACAGAAAATGAAGATTCTTATGCTGTACTTTCAGGTTATACACCAGAGACAGAAACAGAATTGACCATTCCGAATAAAGTAACAATTGAAGACAAAGAGTATGAGGTTAAGAAAATAGCAGCATCTTGCTTTAGTCAAGCAAAGAACTTGACTAAAGTAACTATCCCTAATACAATTGTTTCCATTGAAAGCAATGCTTTTGAAGACTGCTCAAACATCAAAGAATTCATCTTTGAAGATGAGTCTAACTTAGATTTTATTGGGGACAATGCTTTCTAGAACTGTTCAAAAGTGGAATCTTTCACTATTCCCGCCAAAGTAACCAAACTTGGGCTATATGCCTTTGACGGATGTGATAATCTTTCTGAGGTTACATGTCTAGCAGAGACACCTCCAAGTGTCGGTTTTAGTTTCCTCGTTAGAGACCATAACAACCTAACAAAAGAGATTCTCATCTATGTTCCAGAAAACTCGATAAAAAACTATGATGAAAAATGGAACAGACTTACATTTGACCGTTATTACTATTTTATCCCAATCGGAAACAAAGCGAAATTTATCACCATGGCAAATGGCGATAAATACATTATAAATGAAACTACAGAAAAGGCTACTCTCCGTTATCCTGCATTTTCTGAAGCAAAACAAATTTCCATTCCATCATCCATTTACTTTGGAGGGAAAACATATCCTGTCACAGAGATTGCATCCTGTAGTTTCGAAAATGCATTTCTTTGTCTAATGATGCCTCAGTCTAAAAGATATTTATAGATAGGAACAACTTCTACATCAATTTCTAAATCTTTCAAAGTGATAGTTTCTTCTTGATCATAAGTGATAATCATACATTTTTTAGCTTTCAGAAACTTTGCGCCCTTTTGCAAAGCACCGACCTCACGATTCTTTGTAGTATCATCTAACATACGATAAGAAACCTGAACCAAAAGTCCTTCCTTTGGTACACAAAAATCGACTTCTACGTTTTTGTTATAGTAATACAAGTCCTCCCCATACTTTTTATACAGATGAATAGCCACCATATTCTCCAACAACTTAGTCTCTGGTTGGAAGAGAAAGAGGTTCAAGATACCATTATCATAGAAATAATGCTTTTTGATTGTTTCCCTATCAGAGATAGAGTCTGTAAAACAGCTGATACCAAAAGTAAGATATGATTCATTCGTATAATCAAGATAAGAACTGATGGTTTCCCTTGTAATCTTTGTTCCATTCCCTTGCAAAATATTCTGTAATCTCTTGATGGCTGTAGGCTGCATCACACTATCAGCCAATTTTCTTACAAGCATACGCAGGCTTTGCTCATTTCTTACACCTTTTCGCACAACGATGTCTGAATATAATATTTTTTGGTAAAGAGATTGCAACCAAGACTGTTTGTCTTGCATATTAAACATTTCAGACATACCGCCAAAATAGAAATAGTCAGAAAATAAGCGAATTACATCTGCCTTAACAGGAGAAAGTTCCCAATGACTTGACAACGTAATGCCCTGATACTCCAAGTATTCCTTAAAAGAAAAAGGATATATTTCTTTTGTCAAGTATCTTCCACCAAGAGTTGAAGCAATTTCACGGCTTAACATGTGAGCATTGCTACCTGTTATAAATACACGATATTTTTCGTCGGCTAAACGACGAGCAAAATGTTCCCAACCATCTACATTTTGTATTTCATCCAAAAATATGATGGGTTCATAGCTAAAAAGTTCACGATAAGCCTCTATAATAAGATGAAGCTCTTCTTTTTTTATATCTGTAATACGCTCATCCTCAAAATTGACAAACAATATTTCTTCCCTGGAATGGCCTTGTGCTACCAAGTACTGAATATGCTGATAGAGCATATACGACTTACCGGCACGGCGAATCCCCACCAATACATAATTGGCGTTTTCATCAAAAGAGACACTCCTATTTTGGAGTCTTACTTTACCAACAAACTCCTGTTGCCAAAGTATGATTTGCTTAATGACGTTTTTATCCATTTTCTTCCTTTCTACGCTATATGGATGCAAATATAAACAAAAAAATCGATATAGGAAGCATAAAACAGGAAAAATATGACTTCTATAGAAGACATATTTTAGTTAAAAAATGCTATATTCACAATTTGCAGATATAAATGTTACCCAAAGATAACATTTATATATTTTTAAATGATAAACTAAGGGTTATCCGACAAGAAATGCGTACTTTTGCTTACATGAAAAGAAAACAGATATATATTGCTATCATATCTCTCGTTTGCTGCGCTCTCATCGCAATCGGGGTCACTCTTCATCTGCGCAATCAGAAGGAACCTCAGCCTACCGCTGTCAAGGCACCAGATACCCGCAAGAAGAAAACCGTGGCAAAAAATACCATCAAGAAGATAAAACCTGTCATCAAGCAGGACTTCAATATCATAGGTACCCTGAGAGATACTGACGGAAAAGGTGTGGCGAACGTCATCGTAAGCGATGGATATAACTGCGTGAAGACTGATTCGCTCGGAAGATACAAGATGAAACGGGACAGTCTTGCCCGCTTCATCTACTACTGCGTGCCCGCCGACTGTGAGATTCCTACCCATTCTGCTACAGATCGCACGGCTTGCTTCTACCAGCCAGTATCCAAGAAAAAGAAAATATATGATTTCATCCTGAAAAGACTACCTGGCGGAAAGGAAATCAGTTATAAGATGATTGTCATCGGCGACCCGCAGGTTACCAATGCCTACAGTCCTTATTATACCTCGCCCACCGACAACCCCATCAAGAAGAGCGACGTAGAGCGATTTACCACCCAGACGATGGCAGATATCAAGCAGACCATCAGGAGTCTGCCTGCCGGGACTCCTGTCTATGGACTCAGCATGGGCGATGACGTACAGTATTACGGAGGCTATAATGCCCACCTGGAGAGGCAGATACGCCAAGCCTTGGGTTCATCAGAGATGCGCCTCTTCTCCGTCATTGGCAATCACGACCAGGACGGAAAGGCACTCTACAGACGTAAGTGGGAGGAAAACTTCGGACCTACAGACTACTCTTTCGACCGTGGTGATGAGCACTTTGTATGCATCAACAACTGTTTTTTCTATCGTGGAAAGGCCTATTATTCACCAGGCGAACTGCGAGAGCGGCAGATGCGCTGGCTCAAGCAGGATCTCGCCCTCACGCCCAAAGACAAAAAGGTAGTACTCTGTTACCATATTCCTTTCACCTTCGGAAATGCACCTTTCGGCAAAGCCAAACCTCTTGGCATAGAGAATGAGAAGGGACATTATTCCTCCTCTCGCCTATCCCAACTTCTGGCACTTCTGCATCAGTTTGAGGGAGGATACGAACTGTTTTGCGGTCACACCCATTTCGCCTGCAACCATGAAATCCGGTATGAGGGCGAGGATGTGATGGAGCATTGTCATGCTGCAGCATGTGGTAATATCTGGCAATCCAACATAAATATCTGCGGTACACCAAACGGCTATTATGTCTATCAGTTCATTGGTACCCGCCTTACCGATTGCTATTATAAGGGCACATTCTGGGATAAGAACAAACAGATGACCATCTTCAGAGCACAGACCGACTTCAATGGAGAATCGTATGCTGCGGACTGGGGACTTTCCAAAGATAAAGATAAGAATATACTGGTAGCCAATGTCTTTAACGCCGACTCCCACTGGCGGGTTGTGGCAATAGAAGATGGCAAGGAATACCGGATGCACCGCATCAGCAGCAAAGGTCAGGATGCCTTTGCCGCTGGCTATCATCATAAATACAGCGAATCAGTATCCTATCGTTTTGTGAGCAAGGGCAACAGTTATCTGCTCATGAACCATCTGTATTATTATGTCCCAAAGAATCCGAATGCCAGAATAACAATCAAGGCTTCAGACCCTTATGGTCATACATTTACCGCAGAGAGTACCGAAGCGGTCAGTGAGCCTTTCTTCAATTACGCTCACTACTATGAGCAGGAGAATCAGGAATACAAGAAGGCAAGAAACTCCCTCTTGCGGGATTCGACCATAAATAGGCAGAAAGATTCGACACAAAGCAATAATCACACAAAGCATTAAGCATAAAATAACATAAAGCATAAGACAATGGAAAAGAACAATACCCCAAAAGCTGGCAAGACTGAAAAGAATGCCAAGAATACAGCAACGAGTACAAAGAAAACCACAAAGAAAAAGAAAAAAGTCAAGGTTTCTCATATCGTTAAACCAGCAGAAATGACTCTGGAAGAATGGCAAATCAAACTTCGCAAACAAGTGACAGAAACAGAACACTTCAATATCAGTTGTGTAGATGATGAACTTTGCCCTGGCGAATATATCGTTCGCAATCCAGAGAAAAATAACGAGTACAAGGTAGTGTATCGTGGAGCCAACAGCGAATGGAATTATTGTTCTTGTATGGATTTCAAAACTTCAAAACTTGGCACATGTAAGCATCTCGAAGCCGTGAAGAAATGGTTCAGTGGAAAACGAGGCTTACATGTACATCGTGAGCTTCCTCCTTACACCTCTGTCTATCTATCTTACAGAGACGAACGATGCGTGAAGATTCGCATCGGAAGCGAAAACAAGGAAGCATACGAAAAACTTGCCAAAGATTATTTTGACGAAAAACATGTTCTAAAGAAAGCTGCCTATGCCCATATCGGATCTTTCTTAAAGCAAGCCCGCCAAATTAGCGATACATTCAGATGCTATAAAGATGCCATTGACTTTATCATCGACAAACGAGAGAAATCTACAAGAGAGAAGATTGTCAAGACGTACGATGATAAGAAACTCGATAATCTTCTGAAAGTTAAACTCTATCCTTACCAAAAGGAGGGTATCCGCTTTGCAGCCAAGGCAGGAAAAGCTATCATTGCCGACGAAATGGGTCTCGGCAAGACAATCCAAGCCATTGGAACAGCCGAACTTCTAAGAAAAGAAGGACTCATCGGCTCTGTACTCATCCTCTGCCCTACCTCCTTGAAATACCAGTGGCGCAGTGAAATCAAAAAGTTCACTGATGCCGAGGTCTTTGTTATAGAGGGAAATCATCTCAAGAGAAAGGATGCCTACAATCGTCCAGAACCTTACAAGATTATCTCCTATAATAGTGCCGCCAACGACATTAAGATACTCGGCAGTCTGCAAACCGACATGCTCATCATGGATGAGGTGCAACGCCTCAAAAATTGGAATACCCAAATTTCCCGTGCAGCAAGAAAGATAGAATCCGATTACTCCGTGATTCTATCGGGTACACCTTTAGAGAATAAACTTGACGAACTATACTCCATCGTGGAATTTGTCGATAATTTCCGTCTTGCCCCATACTATATCTTCAAGGAAAACCATATCATCACCGACGAAACTGGCAAAGTATTGGGATACAAGAACTTGAACAAGATAGGCGAAAAACTCAACGACATCCTCATCCGCCGTCGCAAGAAAGACGTGAAACTCCAAATGCCCAAGCGAATGGACAAAAATCTCTTCGTACCTATGACAAAGGAGCAGATGGGAATGCATGCAGAATGGCAATTCCAAGTAAGCTTCCTTGTGAAAAGATGGCGCACCCACCATTTTCTTTCAGACAAAGACAGAAAGCGTTTACTCCTGTTGTTATCACAGATGCGCATGGTATGCGATAGCAGTTATATCCTCGACCAAAAAACGAGATTCGACACCAAGGTGGATGAATGTATCAATATTATCAGCGACATCATCAGCGAAGAAGGTGAAAAGGTTGTAGTATTCAGCCAATGGGAACGCATGACTCGCCTCATCTCCAAAGAATTGGAAGCAAAAGAGATTGGCTTCGAATACTTGCATGGTGGCGTGCCATCCGAGAAGCGCAAGAACTTAGTGGATAATTTTATGAACGAGCCATCGAGCCGAGTATTCCTTTCAACAGATGCAGGTAGCACAGGTTTGAACCTACAAGCTGCAGCCACCATCATCAACATAGACCTGCCTTGGAACCCTGCCGTTCTCGAACAGCGCATAGGGCGCATCTATCGCCTTGGTCAACAGAATCATATTCAAGTTATTAATCTCGTGACTCCCCACTCTATTGAAGAAGAAATGCTTGGAAAATTACGTTTCAAGACCTCTATGTTTGAGGGTGTACTCGATGATGGCGAGGACTCTATATTCATCAGTGACGATAAGTTCACCAAGATGATGGAGACTGTGAGTGGTATCGTGGAAGAAGTGGAGGAAGCTTCAAATTCTTCCGATGCAGATGCAGAGACTTCTGCTTCCACTATATCCATCGAAGAGGAAGAACAACCAAAGGTTTCTCCTAACGAAGAAAACAAGGAAACAAAGAATGAGAATTCTGTAACTTCCGAGGATATTTCTACAAATACAACTGAGGCAGACATTCCAAAGCCTACTGCTGATACTGAAAAATTGAGACCAACAGAAGCCAAGACTCCAGAAGGAAAAACTGGCTATACAAACAGCAACTCTCAGCAAACACAAGGCGCTGGCACTTCTCATCGCCCATCCCAACCTAAGGAATTGGTAGCCCAAGGCGTTTCCTTCCTCTCTGGTTTGGCAGAAACCTTGAAGTCGCCAGAAGCCACAGCACAACTAGTAGATTCCATCGTAGAGAAAGACGAGCAGACTGGCGAGACATCCATCAAGATTCCAGTGGAGAGCAAGGAGACTGTCTCTAACCTCTTAAATCTCATCGGAAAGCTGTTGGCTAAATAAAAACATGTAAAGTATGATAGAATTAACCAAAACCTCAGAAGAAAATCGCTCGCAAGCTCATTAGTTTGGGCTTGCAGCGAGTTCTTCTTAAAATAAGATAGTATTTCCGCCAAATTACCGAATAAAACTCAGCCAAATTACCGAATAAAACTCAGCCAAATTACCGAACGGCACATTAAAAGTACTTAAAATGTTTGTGAGTTTCAGATATTTATGCTATTTTTGCCAACAAATTGAAAAATGGTATGAAACAATACAAACATAGAATCGTCGATTATATCCTCGAAAGAAAACTCAAAGGCATGGGAGCAGTACTTATCGAAGGCCCTAAATGGTGTGGAAAGACTACTACCGCAGAGGAAAAAGCCAAAAGTATCCTCTATATGAATGACCCGAAGAAGAGCGGCATGTATATGCAACTTGCCAAGATGAGTCCTCAAAGTCTATTGGAAGGAGAGGCTCCAAGACTTATAGATGAATGGCAACTAGCACCAAGCCTATGGGATACCATTCGTTTCGAGGTTGACCATCGAGACGGAGAAGGACAATTCATCTTGACTGGTTCTGCAGTACCTGCCAAAACCGATGAAATATGGCATAGCGGCACTGGTCGCTTTGCCAGAATCAAGATGCGCCCTATGAGTCTGTGGGAATCGGAAGATTCACAAGGCACTATCAGCCTCAATGATCTTTTCTTAGGTAAAGCTAAAGTCGCCATGTGTGAGGAAAAAAGCATCGATGACATCGCCTATCTTGTATGTAGAGGTGGATGGCCAAAAGCCACCTTGCAAGACAAAGACATTGCCTTGGAACGTGTTTTCGACTATTATGATGCCGTCGTAAACATTGACATATCAAGAGTTGACGATGTTTCCAGAGATGCTGAGCGCACCAAGCGATTAATGCGTTCGTACGCTCGTTTCCAAGGTTCACAAACTTCCATCAGCAAGATAAAGGAAGATGTGAAGGCCAATGATGCAATGAGCGTGGATGACGACACAATAGGCTCATATATCAAGGCTTTGGAAAAGATATTCGTTATAGAGGATATGCCAGCATGGAATCCCAACTTACGTTCCAAGACTGCCATCCGCACATCTTTTACCCGATACTTCGTTGACCCATCTATTGCAGTTGCTGCTCTAGGTATAGGTCCCAAAGACCTCATTAATGAGCTTGAGACATTTGGCTTATTATTTGAAACCATGTGCATAAGAGACTTGCGAGTTTATGCGGATGCCATCGGAGGTAACGTATATCACTATCGGGACAAAAATGGATTGGAATGTGATGCTGTAGTACATCTTCGGAATGGAGATTATGGGCTTGTTGAAATCAAATTAGGTGGTGATAATCTAATAGAAGAAGGTGCTTCCTCGCTAAAGGAACTTGCCACCAAGATTGACACCACCAAGATGAAGACCCCTTCATTTATGATGGTACTGATAGGCATTGGTTCATACGCTTACCAACGAGAAGACGGTGTATGGGTCGTTCCTATAAGTTGCCTAAAAGACTAAACTACAAACTAAATCGACTTTTTCTCAATTCATTTTACTTTCGACTATAAAATGGGTAGTATTGTCAGCCAAAGGCTGCAAAAAAGACTATAGTAAACTCACCCATCCTCTCTATTCTACAAAAGAGAATGGGTGAAGTTTGAAGGCTTATTTAACCAAGATTTTACGCACTGTACCATCGCTATATTTTACGATATTAAGTCCTTTTCTTGGATGGTCTAAACGTTGACCATCAAGGGCATACCTCGAAACTTCCGTAATTTTCTTCGCCATGTTCATATTCTCTACACCCGTAGGTTCAAACTCTACAATATTCTTAAAGTCTCTCCAATCAAGAGCTTTCGAATAAGCAGAGAACGAACCTTTAGGAATATAAAGAATAGCATTGTCCCTCACACCATTCATAATACTATTACTTCCAAATTCAAAAGGATAATAGAAGTCGGGATAACGAGTATCATAATATCTAGGAGGAACATTCATACACGCATAAATTGTTGCAAGCTTTGTACATCCATAAAAATCTCTACCCCCCATTCCTGTCAAACTAGAAGGCAGCACTATTGACGTTAGATTTTCACATCCCCAGTATCTATTATTAGTTGATTATCAGTATTATACACTCTAAACGGTAGAGAAGTGACCGTATGGATTCTGTTTAGATACGAAAAGGTAATAATTTAACGTATTTAACTTTCGATTACACCGATATTACCCCAAAGTGTATGATGTTGGGCGATTAGTAGAATGAGCAATTCTTCTTGGAGAGACAGGCATGACGGAGCTTACTTTGTTCTACACTCTTGAATGGTGTCTATAGGCATTTCGTAACAGTGTCAAAGACGTTATCCAAGATTCTAAGACTATTGGTTGCAAGCCAAAGTAATGCGATATGCGCTTGCGTATCTTGTCTGCTTTCAGATTATGTAAACCATGTTCACATTGCCCATTGTCTGCAACTCATTGACTATGGCATTAACCTCTACATACAAAAGGAACAACTTACATTATTGGACGAAGAAGGACATCAGTCCCTCTTTGCCCCCATAATGATAGCCACGCTTTCGACCTGTGCGCAATTGGAACGTGATAATATTTCCGATTGCAGTCAGGAAGGAAGCGGTATATAGAGAAAGGTGGGAAACTCGGACGCAAGGTAGGCTCAGTAAAAACGGAATAACAAATAAGAACCGAATATAGGGACGTTATTAGTTTGCTCCGCAAGGGGTATTCCATTCGGGATGTGGCGAAGTTGAGTGGTAAAGGGGTAAGTACCGTACAACGAGTGAAGCGATTAATAAAAGTACAATCATCGCAATAATACTATTGATTTTACGTTCTTTTCAAAGAAGGGGGGTGTGCAATAGTGGCTTAAAGACTAAAAGCACTACCTTTGTAAATAATATCAAAACAGAGTATAATGGAAGAAAACAATATAACAGTAGATAAAGCTGTCCAAACCATAAAAGGGGCAATTTTGCGAGCTCAAGCACAGGCGAGCCAGTCAAGTAATGCCATACAGTTGTCTTTATATTATGGTATAGGGCGTTATGTGTCTATCAATTTACAGCAAGCACATTGGGGCGCAAAAGCTCTTGATAGTATTAGTGAGAGATTGCAGCGTGAATTACCAGGATTAAGAGGCTTTTCTTCTGGCAACTTGAAGAAAATGCGTATCTTCTATGAGGAATGGCAATGCCTTTCAATTGGTTCGCCATTGGCGAACCAATTACAACAGCTTGAAAATAAGATAGAAGAAGGTGTTGAAATAGGAGAAAAGACACTCCTTTGTATTAACAGACCTATAGAGTCAGCAGACTTACGTATAGAGGATTTTGTGGGCATTAGTTTCACTCATCATATGGAAATTTTGCATAAAACTACCACTTTAGATGAGCGTATCTACTACATACATCAAGTGAACTTGCACCATTGGAACAAGTATGTATTACGGAAATACTTATCTGATGATCTATATCACCATCAAGGCAATATGCCTAACAATTTTCCGAAAGCGATACCAGACTTCAAGCAATCAATGAAAACAATATCAATGTTTAAGGATGAATATTTGCTTGATTTCATCAATACTGAAAATTTGGGATTGGAGATAGAGGATATTGACGAACGTGTAGTTGAGCAAGAAATTGTAAGAAACATGCGCGATTTCATTCTTCAATTCGGAAAGGATTTTATCTTTATGGGTAACCAGTATCGTGTCGTACTTGAAGGAGAAGAAATGTTCATAGATCTTTTGTTCTTTAGTCGAGAACTTGCAGCAATGGTAGCCGTAGAACTAAAATACGGTAAGTTCAAGCCTTCATATTTGGGACAACTATGTACATATCTACAGGCATTAGACCTTACTGTTAAAAAGCCACACGAAAATCCTTCTATTGGTATTGTGTTATGCAAAGAAATGAACAAGGCTTTTGTTGACATTGTTGTGAGGAACTACGACAGCCCAATGGGAGTAGCAACATATAAAACCAAACAGGATATGCCTGAAGAATTACAGAAGGCTTTGCCTGATTTGGATAAGATGAAAGATTTATATTGCAAATCGTTGTAAATGTGTATTCACATTTTATAAAATACGTATTAAGGAGTAAGGCTATAATGTTCTGACTCCTTTTTCGTATCTGTCACAATGGATGTTAGGGGCTTTAGATGGCGATGTCGTACTTTTTATACTTTTATATACAAAAAATAATTCGTACTTTTGCAAAAGATATTTTAAAAAAAGAAGAATATGGACTTAAAAGGAATCTATACTGCAGATGCCAACCGATACACAGACTCGGAGGCACTCTATAAAAGATGTGGCAAGAGCGGAGTTCTCTTACCAAAAATAAGTCTTGGTTTCTGGCATAACTTCGGAGGAGTAGATCCTTACGAGCGCAGCAGGGCCATTACTCATTATGCTTTCGATCATGGCATTACCCACTTCGACCTGGCCAACAACTATGGTCCTCCTTATGGTAGTGCCGAAGAAACGATGGGCAGACTCATGCAAGATGATTTTCGCCCATATCGTGATGAACTTTTCATTGCCACCAAGGCTGGATATGATATGTGGGAAGGTCCTTATGGCAACTGGGGTTCCCGTAAGTATCTGATGGCCAGTCTCGACCAAAGTCTCAAACGCATGAACCTCGACTATGTAGATCTTTTCTACAGTCATCGCTACGACCCTAACACACCGCTCGAAGAAACACTTCAGTCGATGGTAGATATCGTGAAGCAAGGCAAGGCGCTCTATCTCGGCATCAGCCGATGGCCACTGGAAGCCCTGAAGTTCGCAGACAAATATCTCAAGGAGCGCGACTGTCCACTGCTCATCTTCCAGGACAGACTCAACATGCTCGACCGTGCACCGCAGGAGAATGGAACCCTCGACTATTGTCACGAGAATGGCATCGGTTTCATCTCCTTCTCACCTTTAGCACAAGGTCTCCTCACCGACCGCTATCTCAACGGAATCCCATCGGATAGCCGTATGGCAAAGGAACATTTCCTCAAGCACAGTACCTTGACACCGGAGTTGATGGAGCAGTTGAAGCAATGGAATGCCGAAGCAGGCGAACGTGGAGAAACACTCGCAGAAATGGCTCTCGCCTGGATTCTCCAGCAGAAAGGCGTTACCAGCGTATTGGTAGGTGCCAGTTCACCAGAGCAACTTGCCAAAAACATAAATGGAATCATGAAATAAAACTTATGATTCTTAAAAAATAATATTATTTATTTTGTAGTATGCCAAAATAAATGTAATTTTGCACCTTGAATAGAGTTATACCTTATTATATATAAGATTATATGAGGCAGAAAACCTATCAAAACGGAAAATTACAAAGAATAAGAAACAAAATAAATAAGATAACAACAATGGAATACAACTTCAGAGAAATCGAGAAGAAATGGCACCAGAAATGGGTCGAGAACAAGACCTATAAGGTGACAGAGGATGAAAACAAGAAGAAATTCTATGTGCTCAACATGTTCCCTTATCCATCAGGAGCAGGTTTGCACGTAGGTCACCCACTTGGCTATATCGCCAGCGATATCTATGCACGCTACAAGCGTCTCAATGGCTATAACGTGTTGAACCCTATGGGTTACGATGCTTATGGTTTGCCTGCTGAGCAGTATGCTATTCAGACAGGTCAGCACCCAGAGATAACTACCGTAGCCAACATCAACCGCTACCGCGAGCAGCTCGACAAGATTGGCTTCTCTTTCGACTGGGACCGCGAGGTTCGCACCTGCGATCCTAAGTATTACCATTGGACTCAGTGGGCTTTCCAGAAGATGTTCAACTCTTTCTTCTGCAACGGCTGCCAGAAGGCTCAGCCTATCGAGAAGCTCATCAAGCGTTTCGAGGAAAAAGGTTCAGAGGGCTTGAACGTGGCTCAGAACGAACAGATTGACTTCACAGCTGAGGAGTGGAACAGCTACGACGACGTGAAGAAGCAGCAGATTCTGATGAACTACCGCATCGCTTACCTCGGCGAGACGATGGTGAACTGGTGCCCAGGCTTAGGTACTGTACTTGCCAACGACGAGGTAGTAAACGGTGTAAGTGAGCGTGGCGGTTATCCTGTCATCCAGAAGAAGATGCAACAGTGGTGCCTGAGAACATCTGCTTACTCTCAGCGTCTGCTCGACGGTTTGGAGACCATCCAGTGGAGCGACAGTATCAAGGAAACCCAGAAGAACTGGATTGGTCGTTCTGAGGGTACAGAGGTAGTATTCTCTGTAAAGGACAGCGACGTGAAGTTCACCATCTTCACTACCCGTGCCGATACCATGTTTGGTGTAACCTTCATGGTTCTGGCTCCAGAGAGCGAGTATGTCCAGCAGGTAACTACTGCCGAGCAGAAGGAAGAGGTGGAGAAATATCTGGACTACGTGAAGAAGCGCACCGAACTTGACCGTATGGCTAACCACAGCGTAACAGGTGTATTCTCAGGAAGCTACGCCATCAACCCATTCACCGGCGAGGCAATCCCAGTATGGATTTCAGAATATGTATTGGCTGGATATGGTACAGGTGCCATCATGGCTGTGCCAGCTCACGATAGCCGTGACTATGCCTTTGCCAAGCACTTCAACCTGCCTATCATTCCTCTTATCGAGGGTGCTGATGTTTCAGAGGAGAGCTTCGATGCCAAGGAAGGTATCGTAACCAACTCACCTGTAGCAGGCAAGAGCAGCATGGATGGCTTCTCTCTGAACGGACTCACCGTGAAGGAGGCTATCGCAGCTACCAAGAAGTTTGTTACCGAGAAGGGCATCGGCCGAGTAAAGGTAAACTATCGTCTTCGTGACGCTATCTTCTCTCGTCAGCGCTACTGGGGTGAGCCATTCCCTGTATATTACAAGGACGGAATGCCACAGATGGTTCCAGAGGAGTACCTGCCACTCGAATTGCCTGAGATTGAGACCTATAAGCCAACAGAGACGGGTGAGCCACCATTGGGTCGCGCTAAGAAGTGGGCTTGGGATGCTGAGAAGAAAGAGGTGGTTGACAAGAGCCTCGTAGATAACAAGACTGTATTCCCACTGGAGCTCAACACCATGCCAGGTTTCGCAGGTTCTTCTGCTTACTATCTCCGCTATATGGATCCTCACAACGACGAGGCACTCGTAAGCAAGGAGGCTGATGAGTACTGGCAGAACGTAGATCTCTACGTAGGTGGTTGCGAGCATGCTACCGGTCACTTGATTTACTCCCGTTTCTGGAACAAGTTCCTCTTCGACCTCGGCGTAAGCTGCAAGGAAGAGCCATTCCAGAAGTTGGTAAACCAGGGTATGATTCAAGGTCGCTCTAACTTCGTTTATCGCATCAACAGCGATGACCACGATAAGGCTCCTGTATTCGTAAGTTTGAATCTGAAGAAAGATTACGACGTAACTCCTATCCACGTAGATGTAAACATCGTAAGCAACGATGTATTGGATATCGAGGCATTCAAGGCTTGGCGCCCTGAGTATCAGAACGCTGAATTCATCCTGGAGGATGGCAAGTACATCTGTGGATGGGCTATTGAGAAGATGTCTAAGAGTATGTTCAACGTGGTAAATCCAGATATGATCGTCGAGAAGTATGGTGCTGATACCTTGCGTCTCTACGAAATGTTCTTAGGTCCTGTAGAGGCAAGTAAACCTTGGGATACCAATGGTATCGACGGTTGCCACCGCTTCCTGAAGAAGTTCTGGGGCTTGTTCTACGAGAACCGTACTGACAACTTCCTGCCATGCGACGAGGCAGCTAAGCCAGAGAGCCTGAAGAGCGTTCACAAGCTCATCAAGAAGGTAAGCGAGGACATCGAGAAGTTCTCTTACAATACTTCTATCTCAGCCTTCATGATTGCCGTGAACGAACTCGGTCAGCAGAAGTGCCACAACAAGGAACTCCTGACAGATCTCGTCATCCTCATCGCTCCATTCGCTCCACACATCGCAGAAGAGTTGTGGGCAGCACTTGGCGAGCAGGGCAGCGTTTGCGATGCAGCATGGCCTAAGTATGATGAGCAGTATCTGAAGGAGAACGATATGCAGCTCACCATTTCCTTCAATGGTAAGGCTCGCTTCCAGATGACATTCCCTGTGGATACTCCTAACGAGGAAATCCAGAAACAGGTATTGGCAGACGAGAAGAGCCAGAAGTACTTGGAAGGATTCAACGTACTGAAGGTGATCATCGTACCGAAGAAGATTGTCAACGTCGTATTGAAGAAATAATGATATAGATAGGGATTGATAAATTCCTCTATAGAAATAATAAAACACATCGGGAAGAATCACCAGAAAATCTCCCGATATGTTTTAAAGAATGACGTGAGGAAATAAAGAAAGACTCCCTAAGTTTTTCCTAAAACCTCACGTTATTTTTTCATCTTCTCCGTTTTATGCATTTTTATGCAGGAAATATAATATTAAAAAGTTAGAATAATATGCAAATAGCAATCAGTCAAACAATAAAGAATGAGGTCAAGGACTACTTCTACATTACTTTAGGTCTCTTGATTTACACCTTTGGATGGACAATATTCTTGCTTCCATACCAGATAGTAACAGGTGGCGTAACGGGTATTGCTGCTGTCATCTACTATGGCACGGGGATACCTATCTATTTGTCGTATTTTCTCATCAATGCCGCCTTGCTGCTTGCAGCTCTGAAAATATTAGGATTCAAATTCATGGTGAAAACGATCTATGCCATCATCATGCTATCGGTATTCTTAGCTTTGGCGCAAGACTGGATGATTGGTGAAAATGGAAAGATGGTACAGGTACTGGGAGAGGGACAGGATTTCATGTCACTCATCATCGGCTGTCTGTTTACAGGATTATCACTCGCCGTCGTCTTCCTGCATAATGGTAGTACGGGTGGAACGGACATCATCGCTGCCATCGTCAACAAATATCACAACATCTCGCTGGGACGAGTGCTCATCTTTGTGGATCTCCTCATCGTGGGCAGTTCCTTCTTCGTCTTCAATGCCAAACCAGATTTCACTACGATTGATGCAGTAAGAAAGGTAGTATTCGGTCTCTGTACGATGGTAATAGAGAACCTGGTGCTCGACTATGTGATGAATGCCAAGCGAGAGAGTGTACAATTCATGATATTCAGCAAGAAATATCAGGAGATAGCCAACGCCATCGGTATGCAGATGGATCATGGTGTGACGATTCTTGATGGTCACGGCTGGTACACGGGTGATGAGATGAAAGTGCTCTGTATCTTGGCTAAAAAGAACGAGAGCGTCACCATCTTCCGTATTGTGAAAATCATCGACCCGAATGCCTTTGTCAGTCAGAGTGCCGTCATCGGTGTATATGGCGAGGGATTCGATGAAATGAAAGTGAAAATCAAAGATAAAGACATCAAGCAGTTGAAATAACTGCTTGAATGTAGAGTCTTCAATATAGATTTGATATCAAGTTATTAATATCCATTTGAGAAAATAAAAATTATGAAGATAGTATTTGCAACAAATAACCAGCATAAACTCCAAGAAATCCGTGATATTTTAGGCAGCGACTATGAGGTAGTATCCTTGAAGGAAATAGGATGCGATGTAGATATTCCTGAGACTGGTAACACATTGGAAGAGAATGCTTTACAAAAGGCACAATATATCTACGACCACTACCATATCAGTTGTTTTGCTGATGATACCGGCTTGGAAGTAGAAGCTCTTGATGGTGCTCCTGGTGTTCATAGTGCCAGATATGCAGAAGGTACAGATCACGACAGCGAGGCTAATATGGCCAAGTTGTTGAGAGAACTGGCTGGCAAGGAGAATCGTCAGGCCCGTTTCCGCACGGTTATCTGTTATATTGAGAAACAGGATGTATGTCCTTGTGGCTGTACCAGTATTAAGAAGGTACACCAGTTTGAGGGTATTGTAAATGGTCGAATCGCCACAGAGAAGCATGGCACAGAAGGTTTCGGCTACGACCCTATCTTCGTACCAGAAGGCTACGACAAGAGTTTTGCTGAGCTGGGTGAGGAAATCAAGAACGGCATCAGCCACAGAGCCAGAGCCGTGGCAAAATTGGCAGAGTATCTGAAAAAATAGAAATGATCAACTCGCTTTCGATATTAATCCCTACATATAATAATGTATGCTTTGAGCTTGTAAAAACCTTGCAGGCTCAAGCTGCGTTATTGTCAGACTTCGAGTACGAGATACTGGTAGCAGATGATGGAAGTACAGATTTATCTACCATAACAGCCAATCGCAAAATCAATGAGATAGAGAACTGTCGCTATATCGAAAGAGAGAAAAACGTAGGCAGATCAGCTATCCGCAATTTTTTAGCAAAAGAAGCCAAATATGAATGGTTACTGTTTATTGATAGCGATTTACATATTGACAATACAGATTTCGTTAAAAAATACTCTTTAGCCGAAGGAAAGATAATTGTTGGAGGATTGAAGATTGGAGGAAATCCACAAACTTTGGTCAACAATCTGAGATACCAATATGAAAAGGCATGTGAAAAAGACCATGATTATCTCCATAGAATAAAGAATAGAGATAAGGAATTCCGTACTACCAACTTTCTCATATCCAAGACCGTCATTCAAGAATGCCCTTTTGATGAAAATTTCAAGTATTACGGATATGAGGATGTTTTGTTAGGCAAAAGTCTCTCTTCAAAAGGTTATCATATCAGCCACATAGACAATCCTATATTGCTGGACGAATATGAAACCAACTATCAGTTTATCAACAAGACAGAAGAAGCTTGCCGAACACTCTTTCAGTTCAGAAACGAACTGAAAGGTTACTCCAAAATACTTGATTATGCAAGAAAAATAAAAAAACTGCACCTTTATTCAATCTGCCAAAAACTATATCCGCTGCTCAGCCTACCAATAAAAGCTAAGCTTACAGGCAATAAACCCAGCATTTTTTGGTTTAATATATATAAACTATTATATTATATACATCTAGATTAAAATATATAAACATAGCGATATTTAAATATGAGCAAAAAGATATTGACAATCATCCTATTCCTGATAGTTCAGGTAGTAGCATTCCATTCGCAAGCAGCCATTGGAGACTGGAAAGCCTATATGGCATATCATGATGTGCAGGAAATAGAACAAGCTGGAAACCTTGTGTTTGTACAGGCTTCCAATGGTCTCTATATCTATAACAAGAATGACCAAAGTATCCAGACATTCAGCAAAGTAGATTATCTCAGCGATTGCAATATTTCTCATATCGCTTACAATAAGAGTACCAAGCGTCTTGTTATTATTTATTCTAATGGAAATATTGACCTCATGAACATCAATAATTATGAGGTTACTAATCTCTCTGATTATTACAATACTTTCATATCCGAAGACAAGACGGTCAATAACATTTATACATACGGCAACTATGCATACCTTAGTACTGGATTTGGCATAGTGAAACTTAATGTTAGCAAAGCTGAAATTAGTGATACATACAATCTTGGTTTTAAAGTTGACTGGTGTGAAATTAATGGCAATAAGATTTATGCTTATAGCCAAACTAATGGTAAATACACAGCTTTACTTTCAGATAACTTATTGGATAAAAATAAGTGGAACAAGGAAGGAGGTTACAGCGCAAAGGTTGAAGAAGATAAGAGCGAACTGAAACAGTTAGTTAGCACGTTGAATCCTGGAGGTCCAAAGTATAATTACTTTGGCTGCATGCGCTTTACTAATAATCAATTATATACATGCGGAGGTGGTTTCTCTTATATGGAATTTTCAAGACCAGGATGCGCACAGGTATTAAAAAATGATACATGGCAAATCTTCGAAGATAATTTAAGTACAAAAACTGGTTATAGATATATAGATACAGATAATTTAGACATCGACCCATTAGATCCAAACCATGTATTCGTAAGTGGAAGAACTGGTATTTATGAATTCCAAGATGGAATTTTCTTAAAAAACTATACCAATGATAATACAAACAATGTATTGCAAACTGCCAGTACTGTAGGAAACAACAATAAAGATTATGTCATAGTCAATGCTTTAAAATACGACAAGGAAGGTAATCTCTGGGGATTTAACAGTATTAGTCCCTCAACTTCACTATTTGCCTATACAAAAGACAAAAAATGGGTATCTCACCACAAATCTGAGTTTATGTATTCTGAGAATACTTCTCTTGAAAACGTAAACAATATCATAGAAGACAGCCGTCGTCTTCTATGGTTTGGAAACAATCATTGGGATTTTCCATATCTATATTGTTATCAACCATCTACAGATGCTGCAATATGTTACAAAAAATTCACGAATCAAGATGGAACAGAAATAGCTGTTGGTTACGTAAGAGCTATTGCAGAAGATAATAAAAACAATATTTGGGTTGGTACTTCAGCAGGTCCTTTAATGCTTGAAGCTTCACAGATTACGAAAGATTCACCTGTTTTTACACAGGTAAAAGTACCTCGTAACGATGGAACCAACTATGCAGACTACTTGTTAAGTGGGGTGGATATTACATGCATAGCAATCGACAAAGCCAATAGAAAATGGTTTGGAACAAGCAGTAATGGTGTATATCTTATCAGTGATGACAACATACAACAGTTACAGCATTTCACTCGTTCCAATAGCCCCTTATTATCAGACGACATCGAATCCATAGCCATTAATACGGAAAGTGGAGAAGTATATTTTGGTACAAACCTTGGTCTGTGTTCCTATCAAAGCGATGTCAATTCCATCAATGAAGAGATGAACAAAGATAATGTTTGGGCATATCCTAATCCTGTTAAACCTGATTATACTGGACTCATAACCATAACAGGATTGACGAATAAAGCAGACATTAAAATCGTCACATCTAATGGAGCACTTGTCAATAAAGGTACAAGCAATGGTGGAATCTACCAATGGGATGGAAGAGACCTAAAAGGCAAGATGGTAACAAGTGGTATCTATATGGTAGAAACAGCAACCAGCGATGGAAGCAAAGGTACGGTTTGCAAAATAGCAATCATAAGATAATCATGCAGAGAAAAGTTTGGATAGATAATTTACGAGGATTCTGTATGCTCGCTATTTTACTTGATCATACAGAAATATACTATACAGGAGAAAATGTTATTGACTACAATCTATATGTAGCCAACGTACTCATTGTATTCTTCATTTTGTCTGGATATCTCATGTATAAGACAACTTTCAATATAAAACATAAATTGTATTCCATCTTTAGAACTCTTTTCATTCCATACATCGTCTTTACCACAGCTATGTATATTCCTAAGAATATCATTCATAGTAACGGAATTGACTTTGTAGAAATGACAAAAAACATACTGATGGGGCAAGCTTCATGGTTTATTGCGGCTTTGATCATAGCAGAATTGATATTCTCAACAGGAATATGGATAAGCAAGGGGAAAAATATGCCATTAGCAATAATGGGAGTCCTCGGTTTCGGACTATCTATCTACTTATCCTTTAAAAATCAAACTTATTTTTGGCAATTAGACAATGCCCTACAAGCATTACTCTTTCTTTATATAGGATATCTTTACCATCAATATGAATCTATTATTAATACCATCAACAAGATGCCATATACATTATTATTATTTCTATTATTAATAGGTATAAAAATATATGAATACAACATACAAATGGATATGTTGATATGGCATATTCATATCACTAATTATCCTATCTTTCTCATTGATAGCATGATCTTTAGTCTAATGGCTATACAATTATTCCAAAATTTACCGCCCATCAAGTGGCTCAGTTGGATAGGAAAGCATTCCATTGTATATTATTTTCTTTGTGGAGGAATACCATTAATAACCAGTAAACTCTTACATTACATAGGACTAAACTATGACGGGAATTATCTCTATATCTTGCTGGCTTTTTCTTGTGTTTGTATCATAACTACTCTTATCACTTATTTCATTTATAAATATACACCATTAATTGCAGGAAAATATGAACAGAATTATTAAATTAAGTCCATGGGCTTTATTGGCAATCATATCATTTATAGTGATATATGCTTGCTCATATTATGCACATACAAATTATCGGGCATTAGCTTTCGACCAAGATATATTTTATGTAATAGGTAGAAATTGGGCAGAAGGTAAACTCCCGTATGTAACAGCGTGGGATAGCAAAGGACCTTACATTTTTTTCTTCAATATGTTAGGCTACCTTATAACAAAGAGTGATATTGGAGTAGTTCTTTTGGAATCTATCAATTTCACATTAGTTTCATGGTGCAGCTACTTTTTCTTAGGCAAATATTGTTCTAAAAAAACATCATTTATATATACCTTGTTTTTCATCGCAAGCTATACAATCATAAATAGTGGTGGAAACCAGGTAGGAGACTGTAATCTATTACTCTCCGTCATTTCCATATTTTTGGTTTATAACTGGACCAGAAAATATCAAGACAGCATAATAGAACATCCATGGAAGTATGCTTTTATTTATGGTTTATTCTTTGCATCATGCCTACTTTCTCGCCTAACAAATGCCGTTGCCATATGCGCAAGCATTCTTGCTATAGCCAGTATATTAGTTTTTCATAAAAAATGGAATAACTTAATAATAAATGGCATAGCCTTTATTGCAGGATGTTTTACTTTTGCACTTCCTTTTATTATTTATTTCAACATACATAACGCATTGTCAGACATGTGGTATGCTACATTCCTGTATAATATAGAGTATGCTATTCACTCTCAACCAAATGCAGTAACAGACACCCATTTTCCTCTCATATATTTTACCTTATACAACATATCCATTCTATCAGTATTATTATCAGGCATTATGGCTATCAACTGTAATGCAAGAAAAAAAATAACTTATATTTGGGGATTTATAGCAATCTGTACTATATGTTGGATTATTAAGAGCTATGCAAACGCGAATTATACTATTTCATTTTTACCTATTCAGTTTGTAGCTTTCATAGAGTTATCCACACTATATAAAATAGACAAAAAGAAACTATACCTTGTCGGTATATACATGATAAGTATAGTTATTATCATTGGAACTGGTAATTATATACGAACAACTATGTGCTACGAATCTGTTGCCAGAGATATGAAAAAAGATGCACAATATCAAATAGACATGATAAAAGACATTCCTAAAGAAGATTCCTTTATTTTCTATAATGGATTGCCATATATATATGCCACCCAAAATATACGTCCTTACTATCCATATTGGATATGCCAAGATTGGGCTATAGAAAACGGAATATCCTTACGTTCCAAAGTAAGAGATTGTTATGCCAAAGGAGATGCTAAATGGATTATCGTTTTTGATTATGAGCACAGCAATATCAAAGATATTCTACTTGACAGATATTCTATTTCTAAAAAAGACAAAAAAAATAAACTTACATTATTCAGATTAAAATGAGTAATCTAAACAAACTTTTGAATAGCAATAAAATTCTAAAAACATGGTGTACTATTTATGCCATGTTTTTAGTCATAAATATAGGTATCTCCTTATTCAATAAGGAATATTTACATAGTACTTGCTTTGCAGATTTGTTTATCAATTATCAAGGAGGTTTTGTACGGCGAGGACTACTTGGTGAATTTTTACTATACTGCTATCATAAAAACGTAAATCCATATACAGTAGCCATCAGTTTATCATTTATATCTTATGGAGTTGTCACCATATATATGTTGTACCAATTCCATAAGAGACAATATAATATAGGACTTCTCTCTATCACATTTCTATTAGGTGGATTTGGCGCAAATGGTTTTGAGTATTACAGAAGAGACTTCATCATCATAGTCATTTTTTGGGCAGTAATGCTTCTTTGGAAGAAGATAAAGCTATGGAAATGGCTTATCATTGGTAATATTCTTTTTGCCTTGACCATCCTATGTTATGAACCATTTATTTTCTTCGGAATACCTTTTGCAGTATTACTCACTCACTTAAAATCCAAAAACTGGTTAAAATCCATCAGTTCTTGGATTCCATCATACATTACATTTTTTATGACATGTCTCTATTCTGGAGGACAACATGTCTATGATGCTATATGGATGTCAACTAAAGGCTTCTTAGAAGAACCCGGTGTTATGAGCTTTCTGTTGGATAAAAGTACAGATGTCATGCTTTTCCATTTACATATCAACTTTCTAAATGGAGCATCCTCTACACCTTCTTTTTTAGTCAATATAATTGTGATGAGTTGTATGATTTACTTTTATGTCAATGCTACAGCTATATATAGTCAAGATGCAAAAGTTAGACATCAACGCCCAAACCTATTGCTTCTTTTAGCATTTAGTATGATCTGTCTGGCACCTATGTTTACAGTACTTTCCATTGATTATGCACGCACATTTACCTATGCAGCCATCAGTTCTTATATCATTTTCTTTACTCTCAAAGAAGAAGAACTTCAATCAATATTCCCAACAAAAGCCTATTATATAAGCAATAAGATATTAAGCACTTGTGATAAATATATCAAACCCACCAAAGGAAAGATACTATTTATCATGTTGTTCGTCGGATTATCCCAATGCACAGGTATGGGATTTATAGAGTCTGTAAAATCCGGACAAATCGGAACTATCCTACGAATTATCTACCATCATTTTCTCTAAGCTTGTTTAATCAAGTGTTTTACTTTCATTTTTAAACTCCAAGGAAGCATTTGGGCAAAAAACTGAATTGTATCAAATATTCTAAAACTGATACTATTTCTTATGCTCTTAAGCAAGGAAGTATTATTATATTGGAACTGCAGGAGAACTTGACAAAGTTCTCCTTTATCTTTCTTGTCATCCACATAAGTTTGTAATTGAAGAGGAAGTTCATTTTGCCCAGTTTTTTTTCTGATAATAGCAATAATATGTCCATTATCTATTCTTTTCGTCTCTACAGAGGCAAAGCCATCCAACAACTCAGTCACATTGATATGATGATCTTTATTCCAAATATAGAGTTTTCCATTTCTTTCATCCACATTATATTGATGGAATCCTTTATATTTCTCCATCTCGGCTTCATTAGGATGATGATTCAGATAAAGAATACCGCCCTCACGCAAAGAAATCAAAGACTCTATGATTCCCTTGACAGGAACTGAAGAATGATCCAGCGCATTCTGTATGGTAATCAATGAAGCATCATGATTCTGAATAAACGCTGAAAGATATTCAGACATACCAAACTCTATCTGCGGTAATTGTCTTTTACTTTTCTTTAATATATGATTGAAATGAAAAGCAAGAGGATCAACATAATGTATGTCTAATGGAATAAGTTGACCATTTTTCTCTATTTTATCGCCAATAGCATAACTCATTCCGCACCCCACATCATACACTTTAGGTTGCTCAAAATTCAAGAGAAAATCATTCGCATCAAAACCTTCCAATTCTATCTTTGAACCATAGTTAGCCCATCCCATCATTCCTCGAAATGTATGAGACCATCTATATACATTATTCCAAAATGCTATTTCGTATGATATTCCATCAAGCCACTTTCCAGAGATGACCGTTTGATTACTATTGATTTCCATTCTATCTTGCTTAAAAAGTTTTTAGACTGCAAAGATAACTCTTTTTATTTTTTTACTTAAACAAAATTGCAGAAAAATATCTATATATCAATTATTATTTGTATTTTTGCATCTATGAAGTTGAGTATCATCATACCTGTTTATAAAACCCAAGATACTCTGGACAGATGTTTACAGAGTGTTTTACAGCAATCATTCACCGACTATGAGATTATTCTCATAGATGATGAATCTCCTGATGACTGCCCTAAACTTTGTGATGAATATGCACAGAAAGATGAAAAAATACAAGTTTTTCATAAGAAAAATGGAGGTTTGAGTGATGCTCGAAATTTTGGAATAAGACAAGCAAAGGGTGAATATATCACCTTTATTGATAGTGATGATGCCATTGCTCCCAACACGCTTCAACATATCATGGATGAATTGGAAGCTTATCCACAGGTAGATATTCTCGAATATCCTATATTGGAAAGGGTTGGAAACAAACATAAGGAGCATCTGCTTACGTTCTCACCTAAAGTATATCAAAATCCTATTGATTATTGGCTTGCAGAACGCACATATTTGCACACCTACGCTTGCAACAAAGTATTTAAACGTAATTTATTTGAAAAAGTTTTATTTCCCCAAGGAAAAACTTTTGAGGATGTCCTAACTATACCCAAACTAATAGGAATAGTTCCCTTCCATAACAATGAATACGTAAAACCTGTTATTCGGATTACCGATAAAGGACAATACTTATATTATTGGAACAGTAACAGCATTACAGCTAAAGCAAAAAGCTACGATTTCCAGTGTTTATACGAAGGACATAATAGAACTTTGTTATATGTATTTGAAAAAATAGCAGACAACAAAGATCTAATTATCAAATACCAATATCCCATACAAGAGTTTATGGTTCAAATACTGAATATGCTCTTATATATCTACGAGCTATCAGGAAAATACGAAGATAATCCACCAGTTATCCACTATGTTGAAAAACTTGGTAAAGTGGTGAAAATCAAAGATTTAAAACTCAGATTATTAAACTTATTAGGTTATCATAACTTATGCAGACTCAACAGAATTATACACAGAATTTACAGGCACCGATAGTAAGTTTCATCGTTACTACTTACAATCTGCCCATCGATTATATCAAGGAATGCCTCGACAGTATCCTACAACTCTCCCTGAATCCTAAAGAGAGAGAAATTATTCTCATTGACGATGGTAGCGATATCTGTCCTTTGAATGACTTGGCGGAATATCTGCCAAATATCATCTACCTGCGCCAACCTAACCAGGGCGTAAGCGTAGCACGCAACTATGGTATGAAAATCGCTACTGGAAAATATATCCAGTTTATTGATGGTGATGATTATATCCTAAAAGCAGCTTATGAACACTGTCTGGATATCGTGAGATACCATCAACCAGATATCGTCACATTCAATTACTGCAAAAATAATAAGAATATAGAGCCTTCATACGAATTGCCGACACCTGTTACTGGTACAGATTTTCTTAACAATAACAACCTCCATGGTGCTGCATGGTCGTATATTTTCCGCCACAGTATCGTTGGAAGCCTGCAGTTTACTCCAGGTATCGTTTATGGAGAAGATGAGGAATTTACTCCTCAACTCTTCTTGCGTGCAGAAAGGATTTTCAAGATCAATACTGAGGCTTATTTCTATAGAGACAACAAAAATTCGGTAAGCCATCAATATCATAAGGAGAAAATTCAGCTGCGTATGGACAATAGCATGGAAGTCCTTTTACATCTTCAGCAACTGTTAGACAAGATACCTGTGGCTGAGCGTCAGGCCCTAAACCGCCGTATCGCACAACTCACGATGGACTATCTGTATAACAATATCCGTCTGAACCATTCTCTGATCAGTTTGAATAAATGTATCAAGCAGCTGAGATCACATGGACTATATCCGCTTCCAGACAAGGATTACACCAAGAAATATACGATGTTCAGAAAAGCTATCAGTACTTATCTGGGAAGAATCGGACTTTTACTTTTCATTAAGAAATAAACAAGTTTTCTACTTATCATAATAAAAGTGCCCATTTTTTTAATATTTTAGACAAAACTGATAGTTGATCGAAAAAATGAAAATTCTACTTTTAGGCGAATATAGCAATGTTCATGCCACGCTTGCCGAAGGACTTCGCAAGTTGGGGCATCAGGTCACCGTTTTGTCGAACGGTGACTTTTGGAAAAATTATCCACGGGATATCAACCTGGTAAGAAAGCCGGGAAAGCTTGGCGGAATACTTTATTTGGCCAAGTTATTAACAAATGTGCATAAACTACGTGGATATGACATTGTACAACTCATCAATCCAATGTTTTTAGAATTAAAAGCAGAACGCATCTTCCCTATCTACCGCTATTTACGCCGACATAATAAAAAGATAATACTGGGTGGATTTGGCATGGATTACTATTGGGTAAATGTATGTTGTAAAGATAAACCTCTGAGATACAGCGACTTCAATATCGGTGATGAATTACGGACCAATGCTGATGCTCTGAAAGAAAGAAAAGACTGGCTTGGAACGGAAAAGGAACGTCTCAACAAGATGATAGCGGAAGATTGTGATGGAATCGTAACTGGACTCTATGAATACTGGGCATGTTATCAACCAAGTTTTCCACAGAAAACTACATTTATCCCCTTTCCTATCCATACTTATCCACAATATTCCAACATTTCTGATGACATCCCTAAAAAGATAAAACTATTCATCGGTATCAGCAAAAGCAGAAGCGAATATAAAGGCACAGACATCATGCTCAAGGCTGCACAGGCCATTGCTCAGAAATATCCCGATCAGGTAGAACTACGCATAGCGGAAGGTGTACCATTTGCTGAATATGTAGAAATGATGAATGGCAGCGATGCTATCCTCGACCAGCTCTACAGTTATACTCCAAGTATGAATCCGCTGGAAGCCATGGCAAGGGGGATTATCTGCATCGGTGGTGGTGAGCCAGAAAATTACGAGATTATACACGAGGATCATTTACGTCCTATTATCAATGTGCTTCCCTATTACGAAAGCGTATATCAGGCACTGGAACATCTTGTATTGCATCCAGAACTCATTCCTTTGCTCAAACGGCAAAGTATTGAATACATCAGCAAGCATCACGACTATATCAAGGTTGCTAAAAGATACGAGGATTTCTATCAGGAAAAGTCAACCTGGCGAACTAATTGACATAACAGAATATTGCCAAAATTATAGTCCTTAGTTTGGGCACTTGTTGCCCACCTCGTGAGCAATGGTTGCTCGTCTCATGTTCACCGGTTCCCCATCACGTGGTCCCCGAGGGACCGCTTGAAGGTCATAGCAGGAACTTCTGGATCTATCTTATTCCTGATTAGTATTTACATACTTCCTAATAGAAAATGTTCTTGCGTCTAATAGAAATCTTCGTTCAGCGTCGTTGAACGTCGGTTCAAAGACGTTGAATGTCCGTTCAACGTCTTTGAATGGACATTCAACGTCACTGAATGCACATTTTATCTAAGAAAGCTTTTTTTCTTATAGACAAGATACTTTTTTATATAAGAGATAAAACATCTTTTCTATAAGTTCATATCCATTAAAAAGGCACAAAAAAAATGAGCTCTCATCACTATGAGAACTCAATTTTTGCTTAATTTTCCTAATATATTTTGTATAAGTAAAAGATGATGATAACGTTTCTCAACGTCTGTTTGATTTAACTGATGCAAAGATACTGCCTTTTTCATGTAAGCAGTCGCAAATATCAATTTTTATAGAGTAAAATCTGATTTTACACCTAATTCAAACAGTTTTTACCACCTTTTTACTCTTTTTATCCACCTTTTTATTGTGATTTTACAAATATCCTATATGAATTTACACGTATTTTATGATAAAGAAAGCATTTTCTCAATCGGCTTTACAGCCTCTTTTGCAATATTTTCTTCCACTTCTACAGTAGGCCAACCATATTTCAAGGCGTTATAAATCTTCTGGAGTGTATTCATCTTCATATATTCACACTCATTGCAGCTACACCCTACTCCACCTTCACTTACCTCAGGAGGAACAGGATAGAATATAACCTGAGGACAGTTGCGCTCCAGTTCGTGCAGAATACCAGCCTCTGTAGCGATGATATATTCCTTGATTTCAGAATGCTCCTTGGCATAGTTGAGCATAGTAGCCGTAGAACCCTTCACATCAGCCACAGCCAATACCGGAGCCTTACACTCCAGGTGAGCCATCACCACAGCCTCAGGATGCTCTTTTTTGAGCTTTACGATGGCCTCAACAGAGAATTTCTCATGCACATGGCATCCACCATTCCAGAGGAGCATATTTCTGCCCGTCACGCTGTTGATATAGTTGCCGAGGTTATAATCTGGTCCAAAGATGATTTTTTCGTCCTGTGGGAAGCTGTCAATCACCTTCTTGGCATTACCGCTGGTAACCACACAATCGGTCAGCGCTTTCACGGCAGCAGTCGTATTCACATAACTTACCACCTTGTATCCAGGATGCTCTTCCTTATACTTTTTCAAATCCTCAGCCTTGCAGCTGTCGGCAAGTGAACAACCCGCATTCAAATCAGGACACAAAACCGTCTTGTCAGGACTCAGGAGTTTGCAAGTCTCTGCCATGAAGTGTACACCACACATCACCATCACCTTGGCATCCGTTTCAGCAGCCTTGCGAGCCAAGGCCAAACTGTCGCCCACAAAGTCTGCGATATCCTGGATATCCCCCACCGTATAGTAGTGAGCCAGAATAATAGCATCCTTCTCTTTGCAAAGCTGTCTGATTTCAGCTTTCAAATCCAAGGTCTCGTCAACAGGTTCGTCAACGTATCCTTTTTCAATCCATTCTTTTTTCACCATAACATTAATATTATATTTCTATTTTTAAATTTAAAAGAAAAGAATATAGGGATTATGATATGCCGTGGATAAGTGGATAAAAAATGCTCAGAAAGTTTGCATATTTAGTTATCCAAGTCTTTTCCCTACTTATTAAAAACTTATTCTCATACGTTCTTGTTGGCTCATAATGTTTTAAATGACTTATTAACATTTCCCCAATTCGGTGCAAAGTTAATAAGTTTATATCTTTTTTCGGTCAAAAATCGTGAAAAACTTCCTAAAAACTAAATAATAACCCTGTGGATATCCGCATTTCATAAGTCTGAGACGGGTATGTGTGGATTTCCACAAAGTTATTACAGAGTTATTAAGATGGTTATACATACACTTTTCCACGGATTTGTGGAAAATGGAGAGAAGTCTAAAAACAGATAGTCCCACAGATTTCACTGATTTACACAGATCTATTTGAAACCATGTGTAATTCTGTAATATCTGTGGGACTTTACAGGGTGTAGAGTGTGTGACTTATGACACATCCTCTATATATTTTTATAGTTTATCAGTTACTTTAGCAACTTTTTGATGCGTTCTACAATCATCTCAGGCTCAATATTGTTCAAGCAGGCATAGTCACCTCTCATGCAAGGCTTGTTGCCATAGATGCTGCAAGGACGGCAAGGCAGGTCGATTTGCACGGCATGGAGGATATTCTGATTCCATCCCATAAAGCCTGCGTAAGGATGTGTAGCACCCCAAACGCTGACTACAGGTGTGTGAACCAAGGAAGCCAAGTGCATATTTCCACTATCCATGCTGAGCATGACATCCAGATGGCTCATCAGGTTGAGTTCCTGTGATAAACCGCTGAGTTGTGCAGAAGCATTGAGAACTTGTGGATATTTTCCAGCCCACTCATTCATGATAGGAGTTTCGTCTTTTCCGCCTCCGAAAAGATATAAACGGGCTTGTGGATAACTGTGGATAAGTTGCAGGATAACTGTTTCCATCTTTTCCATAGGATAAATCTTTCCCTTGTGCGCAGCAAAAGGAGCGATACCGATCCATGGTGCCGCATTTTCCCCAGGTTTGTGGATAATTCCTTCCTGGTCTGTGAATATCTGTTCAGGAAGAGAAGTTAAATCCCCTTTTCCTTCTCCATAGATGGAAGTGAAGTCCAGATCTACAGGATAACCTAAGCGTGCAAAGACATCAGCATAGTTTTGGAAAGAAGTAGGTTGCTGCACAAACTGTTTGTTGTTAGCAGCTATGAGTTTTCTCTTTCCCTTGCGATGCTTGTCGATATGGGCAACTTTAAAGTTATCCAGATTGAATCTCATGCGTAAGTAATCCGAACGAAGAACACTATGCAGGTCGGCAATAACCGTAAACTGTTTAGCGACGAGGCGCCGGTAGAGAGCATTCAAGCCTTTGATACCTTTATATTCCCCTTTGATGTCAGCCTCCATAAATCCTATGTTGGGTGCAAGATCTGTGAAGAATGGTCTGGCAAAGGGGCGACTGAGTACGGTGATTCTTACGTGAGGATATTGTTTGGCCAAAGAATAGACTACTGGTACAGTCATGGCAACATCTCCCATGGCTGAGAATCTGATGACAAGGATATGCTCAGTTTTCATTCTTTTACTTCTATATATAATAATGTATAGGAAAGAATATGAGAAGAATGAACATCATAGAAACTTTCATCTCATATTCTTTCCGGTTAGGCTTATTTGTGTTGTCTTTGAAAGAAAGACTATTTCTGGTTGTAAAGTACTGGGTTTGTAGAAGGGTCGTTGTACATCTTCATCTGTCGATACACCTTCATATACTTACGTCCAGCCTCGATATCTTCCAGAAGCTGGTCGATAGCTGTGCTCAGATCCACCTGCTGCTCCAGGAGTACATCAAGTTTAGCCTGGCACTTAGCCTTATGCTCGGCAGAAGCCTCAGGGCGCTCCACCTGCTCCTTCATGTGATAGATTTTGAGGGCAAGGATGCTCAGTCGGTCAACAGCCCATGCAGGACTTTCCGTATTGATGCGAGCATCATCCTGTACCTTCACGTCTTTATAGATTTCACGGAAATAAGAGTCGATTTGTTCCACGAGATCAGTACGATCCTGATTACTCTTATCGATGCGGCGCTTCAAGAGCAGCGCTTCAGCAGGGTCAATCTGTGGATCGCGGATGATATCTTCGAAATGCCACTGAACGGTATCTATCCAACATTTCAAGTAAAGTCGGTTCTCAATACTACCCTCTTCAAAAGGGTTATTGATAGGAGTATCAATGTTATCTTTCACGTGATAATCGTTAATAGCCTGATTGAAAATCTTATTTGCTTTTTCTGTAAATGTCATATCGCTTTAATTATTAGTTCAACTTGTGCACAAAAGTAACTAAAATATTGCAAATAACCAACTAAAAATCAGAAAAAAGCAGATTTTTATGCACAATTTAGGGGTATTTGTGCACTTATATGCACTTTTTTCCTTAAAAAGTTTGCTTATATCAAAAAAAAAGTGTTCCTTTGCACTCGAATTTTTAATTAGAAATCGATTTATAAACATTTTAAAAGTTAAAATTATGTCAGAAATTGAAAGCAAAGTAAAGGCAATTATCGTTGATAAACTCGGTGTTGATGAGGCAGAAGTTAAGCCAGAGGCAAGCTTCACAAACGATCTCGGTGCAGATTCTTTGGATACAGTAGAGTTGATTATGGAGTTCGAGAAGGAGTTCTCTATCTCTATCCCAGACGATAAGGCTGAGAAGATTGCTACTGTAGGTGACGCTATCGCTTACATCGAGGAGAACGCTAAGTAATTTAGCAACTAATTTATACTAAATGGAATTAAAGAGAGTTGTTGTAACAGGTCTCGGTGCTGTGACTCCAGTTGGTAATACTCCTGAGGAGACTTGGGAGAGCCTTTTAGCTGGTAAGAGCGGTGCTGCACCTATTACTCATTTCGATACAACCCTTTTCAAGACCAAGTTTGCTTGCGAGGTTAAAAACCTGAACATCAATGATTGGATTGACCGTAAGGAGGCTCGCAAGCTTGACCGTTATACCCAGTTGGCTATGATTGCAGCTATGCAGGGTGTAAAGGATGCTAATATCGATCTTGAGAAGGAAGACTTAAACAATGTTGGTGTTGTATTCGGTGTAGGTATCGGTGGTATCAAGACATTCGAGGATGAGGTGAAGTACTTTGGTACTCACGAGGAGAACGGTCCTAAGTTCAATCCATTCTTCATCCCTAAGATGATTGCAGATATCGCTTCTGGTCAGATTTCAATCCACTTCGGATTCCACGGACCAAACTACACTACTACATCTGCATGTGCATCTTCAAGCAATGCTTTGGCTGATGCCTTCAACCTGATTCGTTTGGGCAAGGCAAACATCATCGTGAGCGGTGGTGCCGAGGCAGCTATCTGTGCATGTGGTGTAGGCGGTTTCAATGCTATGCACGCATTGTCAACACGTAATGATGACCCAGAGCATGCTTCACGTCCATTCAGCGCAAGCCGTGATGGATTTATCATGGGCGAGGGTGCTGGTTGCTTGATTCTCGAGGAACTGGAGCACGCTAAGGCTCGTGGTGCGAAGATTTATGCTGAGATGGTGGGTGAGGGCGAGAGTGCTGATGCTTATCACATCACAGCTTCTCATCCAGAAGGTCTTGGTGCTAAGCTCGTTATGGAGCGTGCACTTGCTGATGCCAATCTGAAGCCAGAGGATATTGATTACATCAATGTTCACGGTACATCTACTCACGTAGGTGATATCTCAGAGGCTAAGGCTATCAAGGCTGTCTTCGGTGATGCTGCTTACAAGCTCAACATCAGTTCTACCAAATCAATGACTGGTCACCTCCTCGGTGCTGCTGGTGCAGTAGAGGCTATGGCTTGTGTTCTTAGTGTGAAGAACGATATCGTTCCTCCTACTATCAACCACGAAGAGGGTGATAATGATCCTGAGCTCGACTACAACTTGAATTTCACCTTCAACAAAGCTCAGAAGCGTGAGGTTCGTGCTGCATTGAGCAATACATTCGGATTCGGTGGTCACAACTGTTGTGTAGTATTCAAGAAGTATGCTGAATAATTTTATAGATAGAATAAAGCTCTCTTTCCGCAAGGACAAAGAGCTTTATTTTTCTTTGTACCAGATTCTTGGTTTCTATCCTCACAATATCAGTTATTATAAGATGGCGCTGATGCATAAGAGCATTATGCACCGCAATTCCAAGGGAAAGCCTGTCAACAATGAGCGATTGGAATTCTTGGGAGATGCCGTGCTGGATGCTGTTGTGGGCGATATCGTATATCAACATTTCCCTGGAAAGCGTGAGGGATTTCTTACCAATACAAGAAGTAAATTGGTGCAGCGTGATACACTCAATAAATTAGCCCAGGAGATGGGAGTCAACCAACTTGTTTTATCTAACGGACACAGTTCTTCTCATAACAGCTATATGGGAGGAAATGCTTTCGAAGCTTTGGTGGGTGCCATCTATTTGGACCGTGGTTATGATGCCTGCATGAAATTCATGAAGCAGCGCATTCTGGCAAAAATGATCAACATCGATAAGGTGGCTTATAAGGAGGTCAACTTCAAGAGCAAGCTGATCGAATGGAGCCAGAAGAACCGCGTAAACATTGAGTTTGTATTATGCGACCAGAAGAAGGATGGTAATGGAAACCCTATGTTTACTTTCCTGGTGACGATAGAAGGCATAGAGGGTGACAAGGGCACTGGATATTCCAAGAAGGAAAGCCAGCAGATTGCTTGTAAGCTTACCCTGGAGCGATTGCGCAAGGAACCGCAGTTTATAGATGCTGTATTCTCTGCCAAGGCCAACAGAACCAAGATGGAAGAGGAACCTGTGGAGAATGTTCCTGATACTGAGGTGAAGGACGACTTCATTATCTCTCAGAATACGGAAACTAAAGAACCGGAGAAGCATGAGAATGTCTTCAAGGAAGAGGTTTTCGAGGATAGGGTTGTCAAGAAGGTAAATACTGTCGAGACAACCGATTCACAGGAAGAAGATGAATTTGATTTGAGCGATATTTCCGCACAGCCTAAGATACTGAGCCGTGAGGACATCATCGCTGCCGCCGAAGCCGCTGCATTTGCAGAGGAATAAAAGCAGACAATAAAGGCTTTAGTGATTGGCTATTTCACTAAAGCCTTTATTGGTATTATCATATTTTTTGCGCAAATAAATCATCCATTGTGATTTGTTTTTGCACGATATCGCTATGTTTATTCTCCTTTATCCCAAAGGAAGTAATGAATGTAAGGATAAGAGATTTTTTAGTTTTTGTTTCTTCTAAGAATGTACTGATTTTATTTTGCAACTTTTCTTCGTATTCCTTACTAATCTCAAATGGACCATTATAGAATTTAATTTCACAGAGATTGATGGTTTCATCTTTGCGATCTATAAGTAAGTCGATTTGCGCGCCCTTTTCTGTTTTGTTGCTACGCCAGGAACATACTATCGTTTGAACACCCGATATGCCGAGGGACTGTTTGATGCTCTCTATATGGTTTAGGCAGAGCATTTCAAATGATAGTCCTATCCATGTATGGTGCATAGGCGTATTTTGTGATGAAGACCAGAAATGAGAGTCTTGGTATTTATTGTGCTTGATGAATTTGAAGTAGAAGAGCGTGTAGAAATCTATCAATTGAAATAGTGTATTTCGTTTCTGACGAGAATCACCGCTCATTCTTGTGCTGGTGGAGAATGGTTCATATAAACGGATGAAACCGCATTGTTCCAACTCCTCTAATACCGTGGAGAAAGCTCCATTGTCAGTAAGACCTGACGATTTCACCAATTCTTGACGTGTCATGCCAATACCCTTATTGGCAAGAGTAGTAACCACGGCAATATGGTCGGTAGATTTTTTGAATAAGGCACGATATAGTTCGTCGAACTCACCTTTTAATTCTGCATTTTCCGCAAAGAATAGTTGGTCAATGTTTTGTGCCAAGCTCTTCGATTTGTCCATCATGGATAGATAATACGGTATTCCACCCATCACCATATAGCATTCTGCTATTTGTTTTCTGCTATATCCGAAGTGATATGTTTGGAAGTATTCTTCACACTCATGTAGTGTAAATGGTTTAAGAACCAAGTGGTGGGTTAGGCGATTGTGTAATCCTCCACGATTGTGAATTAAGTTGTTGATCATCCAAGAAGTGGCAGAGCCACAAACGATGAGTTTGATATCATTACGTAGTACAGCCCAACTATTCCAAAAGTTTTCCAATGCCGGGATAAAGCCAGATTTGGCAGTATCCATCCAAGGCAATTCATCTATGAAAATAACTTTTTTGCCGTGGGGGAGTGATTCCAAATATTGTTCAAGGCCATAGAATGCCAATAACCAACTCTTGAAAGTTTGAAGAGTTGCAGAGTGAGTATATTTTTGCAGAGCTATGCTAAAGTTGACAAGTTGTTCGCTTTTGCCAACGCCATGCATTCCTGTCATGAAAAAGGCAAAATGATCCTTTACGGCTTTTCTTATGAGAAAAGTCTTTCCCACACGTCTTCTTCCGTAAACGGCGATAAACTCAGATTTTTCAGAGTTTAAATATTTGTTGAGGTCTTCAAGTTCGACTTCTCTTCCTACCAACTCCTGTTCCATACTTGATTCGTTATTTTTTGCGCAAAGATACAAAAAAGTGGCCATTAGCGCAAATTATTCACGGATAATCTGCGCTAATGTATGTAAAAATGTATGTTAGCGCAGATTATCTGTTGAATCTTTTATCGTGTCCGCTTTGGGGAACTGCTATAATTTTTATATTGACTTGAAGAAAAATAAGCTATATTACGAATAAAAAGTGCGAATTCCGAGCCTTAGTTATTCTTCTTTTCTTTTTAAAGTCATATATTTAATATTAAAAATAGTAAAAACTTTCTCTATATGAAAAGTTTAGGTTAATTTTGCAACTCAAAAGATATTAATATCATATATGAGTTTAACAAGTATAGTAAGCAACGTCTTCAAACCTCGCCAAAAGGAGTTGGAGAAGTATCTTTATGATGCAGAACATATGCAGCATAAAGTACTCATGCACCTTATCAATAAGGGCAAAAATACAGAATATGGCGTTAAGCATCTACTAAATACGACTGATTGTTACGAGAAATTCGCAAAAAATGTACCTGTCAATTCCTATGAGGAACTGAAAGGGGATATCGACCGTATGCGCCACGGAGAGCAGGATGTTCTCTGGCCTGGAACCGTGAAATGGTATGCTAAGTCGTCTGGTACTACCAATGACAAGAGTAAGTTTATCCCTGTTTCACGAGACGGATTGCATGGCATCCACTATGCCGGTGGCTTTGATGCTGTGGCATATTATCTCCGTAATAATCCGAAAAGTAAACTGTTTGATGGCAAGAGTCTGATTCTCGGTGGCAGCCATTCACCTAATTATAATGTAGAGGGAAGTCTGGTGGGAGACCTGAGTGCCATCCTCATCGAAAATATCAATCCACTTGCCAATCTGGTACGTGTTCCAAAGAAGCAGACAGCTCTTCTGAGCGATTTCGAGGTGAAACGCGACCGCATTGCCCGTGAAACGATGAATAAGAACGTAACCAATATCTCGGGTGTTCCAAGTTGGATGCTCAGCGTATTGGTTCGTGTGATGGAACTTTCCGGCAAGAAGCATCTGGAGGAGGTATGGCCTAATCTGGAGGTCTTCTTCCATGGCGGTATTGCTTTTACTCCTTATCGCCAGCAGTATGAGCAGCTCATCATTTCTCCTAACATGCATTATATGGAAACCTATAATGCCAGCGAAGGATTCTTCGGTTTGCAGGATGATCCGTCAGACCCTTCCATGTCGCTCATGGTGGATTATGATGTCTTCTATGAATTTATCCCGATGGATGAATTTGGTACCGACAATCCTACCGTAGTGCCATTGCAGGGAGTGGAGATAGGCAAGAACTATGCGATGGTTATTACTACTTCCTGTGGATTGTGGCGCTATCTCATTGGTGATACAGTCATGTTTACCAGTAAGAATCCATATAAGTTTGTCATCACGGGTCGTACCAAGTATTTCATCAATGCCTTTGGCGAAGAACTGATTATGGACAATGCCGAGAAGGGACTGAAGTATGCTTGTGATAAGACAGGAGCCCAGGTGGCAGAATATACGGCAGCACCTGTGTTTATGGACAGTAATGCGAAGTGCCGCCATCAGTGGCTGATAGAGTTCTCTAAGGAACCGGCAAGTCTCGATGAGTTTGCCACATTGCTGGATCAGCATCTGCAGGAAATCAACAGTGATTATGAGGCAAAGCGCTTCCACGATGTTACTCTCCAGCATCTGGAGATTGTGAAGGCCCGTCCTAATCTCTTCAACGACTGGCTCAAAAGCAAGGGCAAGTTGGGTGGACAGCATAAGATACCTCGTCTGAGCAACAGCCGTAAGAATATCGACGAGATGCTCCAGATGAATCAGTAGATCATGGCTTCATCCGGAAGTTTATGATATATTAAAGGATAAGAATAATTAGCAGAAAGGTAAGAATAATGAAGAAGATATTAGATTTTTTAGTTGGAAACAGCCAGAAGGAAAAAACTCTGTTTTTGCCTCTCTATCTGCTTGCTTTTCTGCTTTTGGTTTCCTGTGCCAAGATGGGGCAGCCAGACGGAGGATGGTATGATGAAACTCCGCCTAAGGTGATAGGTGCCGACCCGGCAGATGGCGGAGTAGGGGTGAAGAGCAAGAAAGTAAGCATCTACTTCGATGAGTTTATCAAGCTCGACAATCCTTCTGAGAAAGTCATCGTGTCTCCACCTCAGTTGGAGGCTCCAGAAATCAAGGCTGCGGGTAAGAAAATCACCGTCTCTCTGGTCGATTCCCTGAAGCCGAATACGACTTATACCATTGATTTCTCTGATGCTATCAGCGATAACAATGAGAACAATCCGATGGGTAACTTCACCTATAGTTTTTCTACGGGCGAGGTCATCGACACCATGGAAGTATCCGGATATGTGCTCGAAGCTGAAAATTTGGAACCTATCAAGGGTATTTTGGTGGGTCTGTATAGCGATCAGGCTGATTCTGCATTCAAGACCAAGCCGATGCTCCGAGTGAGCCGTACGGATAGCCGTGGCCGTTTCGTAGTGAAGGGTATTGCACCAGGTTCTTATCGCATCTATGCCTTGCAGGATATGGATGGCAACTATATGTTCAATCAGAAAAGCGAGAAATTAGCTTTCTCTCATGACATCATCGTACCTTCCTGCAAGCCGGACGTCAGACAGGATACCACTTGGATTGATACCCTTCATATCAAGTCTATCGCCCAGGTGGATTACACCCATTTCTATCCAGACGATATTGTGCTGAGAGCATTCACCGAAACGCTTACCGACCGCTATTTTCTGAAGTCAGAGCGCAAGGAGCCCAACAATTTCTCTCTCTTCTTCAGTTATGGAGATAGCATCCTGCCTACCATCAAGGGTCTGAATTTCAATGAGAAAGATGCTTTCCTGCTGGAGGCAGCAGAGAAGAAGGATACCCTTACTTACTGGTTGAAAGATACTGCGTTGGTCAATCAGGACACGCTGCGGATGGAATTGGCTTATCGCATGACCGACAGTACCGGCGTATTGGTGAATAAGCTTGATACATTGGAGATATTGGCAAAGACTCCATACGCCAAGCGACAGAAACAGCTCAATAAGGAACTGGAAGACTGGACCAAGAAACAGGAAAAACTCAAGAAGAAAGGGGAGCCTTATGATTCCATCATGCCTCTCAAGCCATTGGAAGTGCAGGTGGGTGTCTCATCCCAGTTGGATCCGGATAAGAACATCCGATTTACGTTCCCTACGCCTCTCTCAAAGGCAGATACGGCAGGCATTCATCTTTATGCCAAGCATGATACGCTCTGGTATCGGGCACCTTTCGAGTTTAAGCCGGTTCCGAATAAGTTGAGGGAATATGAGTTGCGAGGCGAATGGCGTCCGAATATCGAATATAGTCTGGAAGTGGATTCTGCGGCATTCGAAGACATCTACGGATTGGCTACCACGGCTATCAAACAGGGATTCAAGGTATCTTCTCTGGATGAGTATGGTACTCTTCTGGTCAATATCACCAGTTTGACTGACGAACCGCTGCTTGTACAGTTGCTCAATGGTCAGGATCAAGTAGTCAAGGAAGTGAAGGCCATCAATGGTGTGGCAGAATTTTATTATCTGAAGCCACAGAAATATTACTTGCGCCTGATAGTGGACCGCAACAATAACGGCAAGTGGGATACGGGCTGTTATGATGAAGACCAGCAGGCAGAAGAAGTATATTACTATCCTGGAGCTATCGAATGTAAGGCGAAGTGGGATGTCACGGAATCTTGGGATCCTAAGGAGAAACCATTGTCACACCAGAAGCCAGGTGCCATCACCAAGCAGAAGCCAGATAAGGAGAAGAAAGTAAAGAACCAGAATGTAGAGCGTGCCAAGAAACTTGGCATACAATACATTCCTAAAATATGATGAACTATGAAAAGAATGAAGTCATTGTGGATAGCAGTATTACTGCTGATGGTCAGCACTACAGTGTCTGCCCAGTGTACTTTCCGTAATACAGCCTTCAAGTCGGGTGAGTTTCTCACTTACAACTTGTATTATAACTGGAAGTTTGTGTGGGTGAAGGCTGGTACGGCCAGCATGTCTATTGTGCAGAGTACCAGGCATGGCAAGCCCGCTTATCGCACCTCATTGGTGACGAGAGGAAATCACAAGGTAGATGATTTCTTTGTCCTTCGTGATACGCTTTTGAGCTATACGGGTACCGATATGTCTCCGATGTATTTCCGCAAGGGAGCTCGTGAGGGCAAGCGATATACGGTAGATGAGGATTTCTACAGCTATTCTGGCGGCAAGTGTCATGTCAAGATGCATCGTCAGCGCAATGACGGTTCTCATTCCTGGAAGAAAGTCAGCTATGATGATTGCGTATTTGACATGCTGAACATCTTCCTCCGTGCCCGTAGTTTCGATCCTGCCAACTGGAAGAAGGGTTATGTAGTCAAGTTCCCGATTGTGGATGGCGATGGCCGTACTCCTGCCCAGATTAAGTTTGCGGGCAGAGAAACCATCAAGGCCGACAATGGTGTGAAGTATCGTTGTTTGCGTCTGGCTTATCAGGAGTATGAGAAGGGCAAGTATAAGCGCATCGTCGATTTCTACATTACTGATGATGAAAATCATGTACCCGTACGTCTGGACATGTTCCTGAAGTTTGGTAGTGCCAAGGCCTTCCTCATTGGTATGAAGGGCGTTAGAAATCCTGTTACTTCTATTGTGAAGTAATATTAGAATCTTATACTACTAATGAATTTACGAAAATCAAATAGGGGATTAGCATGGGTAATATTTTTATCCATGCTAATTGTTTCATGCACAGGTAATAAGGGGTATGACCAACTATTAGCAAAAGCTGATAGCTTGATGAATGTAGATGACGATTCAGCTAAGGTTGCCATCCAACTGCTTGATGATGTCAAACCTGAACTTACTGAGTTTATCTCGCAGAAGAATGCTTGCTAAAGTTTGTGGAAATTCTGGTAAAGGAAAAGATTTTGATGACTATATTTACCATATTTTATAAGTCAAATCCATCCTTGTAAATTTTTGTAAATATTTTATAAGTCTCTGAAAGATAGTTTCTTTCAGATGACTTGTAAAGTTTTGTAAATTATGAAGGCTTCATTTGTTTGCTATTTTTGAAAGAAACCGATAATTTTGTGGGCTCAGGATTCAAAAATAACGTAACATGAAAAGGTTCAGAAAAAGGCAATGCCAAGTGCGATTTTTTGCTTGCTAACTATTATGCCTATGGATTTGGGGGTACTCCTGATTATTCAAAAGCAAAGGAGTTTTTGAATAAGGCTGTGCAAAATGGACATGGCTGGACTGTAGATACGACTCTTTTCAATAAGTTAGATTCTATCATCAAGCAAAATAACTTAGCTGCATCTAAGCCTTCTTTAGCCAAAGCGCAGGGAAGAAGTACAACTGTGAAAGTTGACAATTCTTCTGATGTGATAGGCTCTTGGAAAGGTACGATGTCTCTTTACGATTGGGGAAAAACAAGAGTGTTGTCAGAAGAACCTATAGCAATAGAAGTCTCACAAGATACGTGCCTTGTGGTAACTTGCCTTCAAAACGACTCCATCATATCAGTCTTTAGGTCTGATAAGCAGTTGGTAAATAAGTGGCAGAAAGAACATATCACTAAAGAAGACAAAATATACAAATGGATTCCATTGTCAATCTCTGTTTTGCGCAAACAGTTTCGACATCTGAACTTAATGGGACGAAATGGAAAGAGATTAGTCCTACTTATGATTATTGTGAGAGAGGAATGACTTTTACAATGGACACTCGTACGACAAGTACCAAGTTTTACAAGACAGGAAAAGAGTTTAATTGTCCTCTAAAGTATTATATATCTTCCTCTATTCCAGAAACTTTCGATAGCACTCGAATAGGAAAAAGCAGAAGAGGCACTTATATTATTCAGTTTGTTGATAACAAAGTGTTTTGGTTCAAAATAGTGGAGTTAAGTAATACAAAAATGACATTGTTGTCTAAGTATGGACAAACTATCATTTACCAAAAGATAAAGTAAATAATTGAGTCTACTTGAAAAAGTCAGAGCACTATCAATTTGAAAGTTAAACAGCAAAAATAAGCCAAAAACAGGCTCATAAATGCAATTTTTCATATAGAAAGGCTCTTCTTATGCTTTTTAGTTTTAAACTGTAAGCATTTTGAAGTACACCTCTGTTTTGATGGCACTTTTTAAAGTGGGCTCAGTAACTAAAGTTTTGTACATTTCATCGAGTATATTCGATAAAAATACCCACTTTTTATCGAATATACTCGATGAAACTTGTAAAAATGAGAAAAAAATAGTTATCTTTGTCCCAAATTTTAAAGATAGCATTATGCCTGCACCTGATATTACCTTCCAAAATGAAAAGGGTAAAACTATTCATCTTGATAAGTTAAAAGGCAAAATAACTTTGATTGATTTTTGGGCAAGTTGGTGTGGCCCTTGTCGCAAGGAAATTCCTCATGTAAAGAAATACTATGAGGAGTATAAAAATAAGGGTGTGCAGTTCATAAGTGTGTCTATTGATGCCAAGAAAGATGCTTGGACTAAGGCATTAAAAGAAGAACAAATGCCTTGGCTACAAGGATGGGCACCTAATTCTGGTAAGGATGTTTTGAATACTTATCAATTTAATGGTATTCCTTTCCTTATTTTGCTTGATAAGAAAGGCAATATTTATCGTAAGTATTTACGAGGTGAAAAAATCAAACAGGCTATCGAGGATTGCTTAGCAGGTAAATAAATTAACATTGAAAGGAGGTAATAGAATCTCTCTCTTAATATATAGAGGGTGTGTCATAAATCACTATGACACACCCTCATTTTCGTTAGATTCCCTTTAAAAGTCATAATATAAATTCTTTCTTTTCAGACATGAATCCAGATGTTTGACTTAGAACAAATCATCTAATGTCAACTTTGTCGTGATTTGGTCACTATACATTCCTTTGGCGAGTCCAAATGTAGTAATCATTGTTGGAAGGATGGTGCTCGTGGTTTGTGTTTCCTCTTCGAATGCTTCTATTCTATGATTAATCTTGAAAAACTCCTCCTTGTCCAACTGATACTCATGCTCACTATACTTTACCTCACAAAGATTTATCATGTTGTCGGCACGGTCAATAATGATGTCAATTTGTGCACCGTCAGCTAAAGTCTTACTTCTCCAGGAATAATATTCTGTTTTGACGCTTGCAATACCTAAGGCTTTCTTTATCTGTGAGATATGAGCTTGGCAAACACGCTCGAAAGCAAGACCATACCAAGTCTTAACTTCTGAGGATGTAACATTTCTGCTCCAGTAATGTTCATCGGAGCTGTTTTTGGCGATAAATGTATTATAAAAGATAGTATAGAAATCAACTAACTGGTATAGAGCAGAGTTGCTTTTCACCTTTTTTTCTCTAATACTATATTTTCGTATGAAGTCACAATATACCAAGTCTGTGAGCATATTGCCCAGTCTTCCATTATTATCGATGTGTAATGCCTTGCTTATCTCCTCTCTTGTCATGCCGGAGGATTTCTTAGCCAAAACAGAGATGATGTCTTGGTAGGGTTGAGCATTGCGAAAAAGTGAATAGAAAAGGCGACGATATTCTTTTTGTAGTTCTGCATTCGCACTAAAGAATAGTCTGTCGAGTCCAAGTGCAGGACTTTCTTCTGGTGAGAAGAGACTCATATAATATGGTACGCCACCTATTGCCATATATACTTGTAAGAGGCTTAGGCGTTTCCACCTGAATCCATTCTTTTGGAAGTATTCCTCTGTTTCCGCTAAAGTGAAAGGATGGAGAGGCATCTCATGAGTAACCCGGTCGTGTAAGCCTCCATGATTATCGATGATATTGCGAACCATCCATGAGGTGGCTGAGCCACAGACGATGAGCATAATTTGGGGTTGCCAGTTTGCCCAACTATTCCAAAAATGTCCTAAGGCATGAACGAAGCCAGCTTTTGGTGTGTCTAAGCATGGCAATTCATCGATAAATATCACGCATCTCTTACCGTCCTGTAACTTGGGTTCCAGAAGTTGGCGAAGCGCAAAGAAGGCATCCAGCCAAGTTGTATTTTTCTTGCCTGTATATCCGTATGTTTTGAGTGCCATGTGGAAAGCGGTGATTTGTTCGTTTTTGTTGCCTTCAAGTACACCTGTCATATCAAATGAAAATTGGTTCTTGAAGTACTGGCGAATCAGAAATGTCTTTCCTATTCTGCGCCTGCCATACATGGCGATAAACTCTGCTTTACCAGAATTGTAATATTTCTCCAGCAGGGTTTTCTCTTGATGTCTTCCGATGATAGTTTCTGCCATATCTTCTTATTTTAGTTATGCTGCAAAGATAGGCATTTTTTATGAAAAAACAGCCGATAACGTGCGAAAACATGCTTAAAAACATCAACTTTCGCACACTATCGGCTGTTTTTACTCTAAAATAATGATATTTGCTGATTTATGAGGCATCACATCATTTCCTTTTTAAACCAGAGTTCGAAGACACAATCGGCAAGAAAAACACCCTGCTTCTCGATGTAGATAATCTCTTTATCAATCAGAGATTTCTTGATGCGGTCTATGTTTGATTTACTACCTAATGGGAAATCTTCCGTGATGTTTTGAGCGGTAAAGCCTGAGTGTATGCCTTTACACAACAGACGGATGAAATTGAGCTGGTATGTAGTCAGACTTTCTGTTTGCTGTACGAAAAGACTGTTGCATTGCTGCAGGAGCGCATTGATGCCGCTTAGCAGACATTCTTCATTCACTTCCTTTTCAGTCTCAGCCATTACATTCCATGCCAACTGTTGTACGTATGAAGAATAGTTCTTCACCGTCTCGCAAATCCGTTTTGCAAATTCTTCGGATATATATTTGCCGTATTTTTCAAATCGGGAACAGATAAATGGTACCCAATATTCTGTAGGTATGCATTCCAAGTGAAGCATTTCGCCAAACATATAGAATGGCATGCGGCGACTTTGGAAGATGTTTTCCATCAGATGCCGTTTGCTGCCAAAGAAACAATAGGATACATTCTGGTGGTGTTGCCAGACACCACGTAAGCGTTTTTGAACATCCAAAGAATCAGGAAATTCACCTATCTGCTGAAATTCATCGATACATATCACCAGTCGTACTCCTTTTTCCTTCGCTATTTTTTCAGGGAGGTTCAGAATTTCTTCTGGCGAATAATTTTTCGGAGTGATGCCAAGCGAGATAGAAAACTCTGATGTAGGTTCAGGGCAGAATGATATCTTAGGAGAAACTCTCACGAGAAATTGCTTGATGTTTTCCATCACCTGTTCCATTTTGTTTCCCAATGATTTCATGATATTTTCTGCGAATCGGTTGTAGAAATCATATTCGCTTCTGCAGTCGTAAATATCCATATATACTACCTTTATCATCGGGTTGTCTATCTCTGATATAACCTTTTTGATAAGAGAAGTCTTGCCCATACGTCTTGGTGAGATAAGAATCACGTTGATGCCATGTTCAAAGTCAGCCTTGATACGTTTGGTTTCTTCTATTCTGTCAGTGAAGTTATTGCCTTCTACCGACATACCATATACGAATGCTTTTTCCATAATGCCTTTAGTCTTGATTTCTGATGCAAAAGTACGCAAAAAAAATAAAGTTCACAAGTTTGTGGACCACAAACTTGTGAACTTTAATATTATTTTGGAAATCAAGAGGTTATAAGTATTTCCACCCCACGATGGCTTGCTCCATCTCTTGGCATAGCTTCTGAAACTTCTGGCAGAGAGAGTTCGACCATTTGGTCATACCGAACAGTTGCTTCTGCTCCAGAAAATCATCATTATCCCATTGCGTGTAGTCATAGTCGGAGAAGTAACGCTTGTATTCACGTAAGGTATCGCCAGAAAAACGCTTGTAGTCTTCTACGTCGCCAAACCAGTAGCTGCTCATCATCTGACGGGCAAAAGCCTCATGAGAATAGTTGCCCAGAAGATTGTGGTGCTTCAGTACGCTCCATACGCAGAACCACTGGTTCTTCCTGTTTACTAATTTCACCATCAGCGAAATCGTTTTTCTCAATTCTTCCATTTTTACCGGTCTTCCGTTGAGTGCCGTTACGAAAACCTCATTGTCGAACTGCGGTTTTATTTCATTCGGATTCTGACATTCGTAAATCCGCTGTTCCAGAAGTTGCCATTTGGCAGTAGCAGAGAGCAGGCTGATGTATTCTTCAGCAGTAAATGTCAGCCGGTTTACTTCCTTTCCCATCTCATAGGCATCGTTTACATGGTGTAGGAATGGCAGGAGCAGACTGTCAGGCACTTCGTTTTGCAGTTTGCGCTGTTCGGAGCGCATCTGGTCTATGTTGAGTGTCAGCCGGTCGTTATTATATTCCAGAGTAGAGATATACAGATCGATGTCCATCTTGCCTTTCGGGTCTGTGGTATATTTCTGTACCCCCATTTCGGTGAGTCGTCCAGCCTCGTCGTCCGTAATATATCTTCCGCAAACATCGTTTACCCGTAGGAAATGATAGACCAGATAGCATGAGTAGCCATATAGTTGAAAGATATTCCAGAATCTTTCTTCGGGTTTTACTCCAGGATATTTCGCAAATTTGTTTTTCTTGAGAAAAGTTTTTTCCACGATATTGATGTCTGTTAAGAAATTGGCAATGGAGTTTTCCGACATGCCATCCTCTATGAGCAGTTCATGCAGTTTGGGAAACAGGATGCTCATCTGTGCAGAAAACATGCCGCTCTTATGACCTTCCAGTATTTTGGTGGCCTGATAATTTTCTATTATTTTTTTTAAGAAAGGGCTCATCTCATTGATGACGATCTGGCTGATGTTGTCGATATGGGTCTGATTGATGAACTTGCGCTGGTGGGTCAGGTCGTTGTGCTGCAAAGCGAAATCCTGGTCTGCCATGTAGCAGAGCCTTGAAGCCTTGGTGCATAGAGAGCGGATGTCAAAGTTCATCTCCTGGGTACTGTAGTCTTCCCAGCCTTGCATGAGAACCTGGCACATCATATAAAAGGTGTTCAGTTGTCGGTCGAAAACTTCATAGCTGAACGGTGATTGTTGTTCGTCTTTATCTGTCATGGTTGTATAAATAGCCTGTTGTTACCTGTTTGTATGGGTAATGACTTGCATGATTTGAATGAATATTATAATGGTGCAAAGATAAAGAAAAAGAGTGAGAAAACCAATGAATGTATAAGGAAAATTTATTTTTCCCTGCTGTTTTCCCCGTTACCCTTTATTTTTTCCCCGTTTTTCCCTGTTGTGTTTCCGGGTTGCAGGGAAAAGTTGGAAAAGGGGGCTTCCGTTTTGTATCTTTGCATTGTCGATAAGAAATCGTACTGCGATGTGGCAAAATCCCTTCACCCTTCACCTGTTGATTGTAAGTTACTGTGTGATAGGATGTTACGTGATAAATTACTCAAAATCACCCTTCACCACCCTTCACCGCCCTTCATCTTAAAAAAGGAGCAAGTTGGAAGGCGAGGCTTGCAGAATGATATGACAATAGCTAATTAATTAATCATTAATATAAAAAAATAAATTATGAACAAACAACTAAATGAGATGTCATTATTGATGACAGGTAGCGGATCTTCTATCTATATGGTAGAGAGTTTTATGGAAGAGCACTATGCCTTCCGTCGTAATTTGCTTAGCGGAAAGACGGAAATGGCTGTTCTGAAGGACATAGAAGGGGATTCTCCTGATGATGGAGCTTCCCCTGATGATGGAGCATCTCCTGATGTTGAGGTATCTTCTGTTGATGAGGCTTCTTCTGTTGATGAGAAAGAAGAGACCACTCTTCAGAATAGCAATCTGAAATGGGAGGTGATGACCAAGGAGAAGGTCAACTCCATTGTTAGAGCTGCCAAAAAAATGGGAGTGGGAGGCAAGAAGTCGCCCCGACAGGACATCGAGGAATACATCTGCTCTGATGTCGTTCCTGACTTTGATCCTATCCGAGCTTATCTTATGGGATTGCCCAAGTGGGACGGCAAGAACCATGTTGCCGAACTGTTCAGCAGAATACCGGGGCTGACAAGTGAGCAACTGTCATGGTGCGCCATCTGGCTCCGTTCTGCGGTGGCTCATTGGCTGCAGATGGATACGCTGCATGGCAACGAGGTGGTGCCTGTATTGATTGGTTCACAGGGTTGCGGAAAGAGTACCTTTGCCAATCGTCTCTTGCCTGAGCACCTGCGCCAGTATTTCCTCGACCACATCAACTTCGGCAATAAGTTTGATGCAGAGATGGCGCTCACTCACAACCTCTATGTCAATATAGACGAGTTTGCCAACATGGGACCTAACCAGCAGGGCAAGCTGAAACAGACCCTCTCCAAGGTAAAGGTGAACGGCCGTCCTATCTTCGGCAAGGCGCAGGCAGACCGTCCCCGCTATGCTTCCTTCCTGGCCACCACCAATGATGAGCATCCGCTCTGCGACCCAACGGGAAGTCGCCGATTCATCTGTATTCACATCCCTTCCGGTCATCATATAGACAACGCCTCGGTCGTCTATTACGACCAGCTCTATGCGCAAGTAATGTATGAATTGAGGGATAAGAAGATACCTTATTGGTTCTCCAATGAGGAGGTGATTCGCTTGCAGGAACGTAATTTAGCTTTCTTCAAAACCGATGATTTGGAGACGATGCTCAAGACTTGTTTCCGAGTGCCGGGGGAAGAAGAGAAGGCGAAGTGGATGAATTGTTCAGAGGTGTATAATGTGCTCCATGAGCAGTATCCTATGTTGCTGCCAAGCATGAGTCTGAAAGTGAAAATTGGCCAGACGCTCAGACTGATGGGATGCTCCAATAAGCATACTAAGAGGGGGCAGGCTTATCTGCTTGTTTCTGCTGCTGCTTGATTGGGTGACAGGTGGGTGAAGGGTGGTGAAGGGTTAAATTTTACCCTTCACCCTCGGAGCCCCAGTGTTTATCGGCATTCCAGAAGAAAAGGTGAAGGGTGAAGGCAAAACATCGTATCGGATTTCAAAATTCCGGTATCCCTGTTTTACGAGAGCGAAATGACTTGTTTTCAGTTGTAAAGCTCAGAGTTATGATTTTACTTGCCTAAGGCACATTTGTGCCCTCAGCCAGGGCACAAATGTGCCATAGTAAGTTAAAACGCTATCTCTGAGTTCCAGCATTCTATCTCTGAGCTTTACCCTCTCTGTCTGAGCCTTTTTCTATGAATTATAAATAACCCTTAATTCCGCAACACTATTACAAATATAACTTTTTAAGTACCTGAGCAACAAAAAGTTGCTCAGGATTTTGTCATGTCAGATTTTTCACCTATCTTAGTGTTGCAAATCAAAATATGTATCAAACCCGACAGACATGGTAAAGGTAGCAATAAAATCTGAGAAACTCTCTCCTTTTGGAGGAATTTTTTCAATCATGGAGAAATTTGACTCCATGCTTTCACCCG
>OMDB01000063.1_pt1 | contig 69902 bp, 65 predicted proteins | sample 1645161 | NCBI WGS metagenome assembly OMDB01 (sample SAMEA103958135, study PRJEB25191) | human gut metagenome
ACGTCTGCTACCCTCTGTCTATGACTCGAAATTAATTCAGCAGACCCTAAATAATTAATCGCCCTGAAAAGGCTGAGCATTCATCGCTATTTAGAAATGAAATGCTTGAGCCTTTTCAGGGCGATTTCTTTTATTCTCCTTTGATTTCCCAATCCTCAATATTACCCTTCGAAGAATCTAAGTTGATACCTACTTTCCCAATCGGCTTGTCACAAGGTTTTCTCATGATATATATGCAGATAAACACTTGATTTTGGAAAAGAATACTGTAATTTCAATTTTTTTATCAAACAAGCATTTTATTCAAAAAAAAATATGTAAGTTTGCACTTAGAAATAATGATGAGTAATTATGGTAGAGACAAACGATAGAAAATTGCCTGTAGGCATCCAGTCTTTTGAAGAAATTAGAAAAGGCGAATACCTTTATGTTGATAAGACTGATATCATCTGGCAACTTGCCAATAGAGGGAAAAAGTATAATTACCTGAGTCGCCCGCGCCGCTTTGGTAAGTCTGTGCTTGTCGATACACTTGAAGCCTATTTCATGGGAAAGAAGGAGCTCTTTGGGGGCTTGAAAATCATGGAGTTGGAAACAGAATGGGTGAAGCGACCTGTTATCAGACTCGACATGAGTCAGGCTGGTGCAGAGCCAAAAAGTGTAAGAAGCTATTTGGATGATGCTTTCCATACTTTTGAAACGGAGTATGGAATAGTTGTACGTCCAGATAGTTCACTTGCTGTAAGATTTAAGAACATCATAGAAACTGCTTGTAATAAAACAGGCCAGCAAGTAGCAATTCTTATCGATGAATACGATTCTCCATTGCAGCATTCTTGGAAGACTCCTGAGCACGAGGCGTGCACAAGTGTCTATAGAGAAGTGTTTGCCGTCTTGAAAGCACAGGACAAATACGAGAAGTTTGTCTTCATTACGGGTGTCACTAAGTTTACACAGATTTCCCTTTTCTCTGTGCTCAACAACTTGAGTAACATCAGCTTTAATCCTGAATATGCAGCTCTCTGCGGTATTACCAAAGAAGAAGCTCTCCGTGATTTTAAGCCTGAAATTAGTAAATTGGCAGCTAAAAAAGAATGGACTTTTGAAGAAGCTGTAACACAGTTGACAACTTACTATGACGGTTATCATTTCAGTCATGAAAACATGGTAGATGTATTCAATCCATTCAGTCTCATCAATGCCCTCTCTGATTCTGATTTAAAGAACTATTGGGCTTCTTCCGGGGCGACCTCGCTGCTACCTAAGTTTGTGGACAATATAGAAATTAGAATGAAAGATTTTGAGAATTGTCCTATAGACAATGATACATTAGAGACTTCTGATGTGACAGGTGGTGGAGCAGAACTGTTCCTCTATCAGTCTGGTTATCTCACAATAAAAGGATATATGGAAGGGATTTATTTGTTAGGCATCCCAAACAATGAAGTTCGCAAGGCTCTCTATAAGATAGTATTACCTGCCTTGACATTGAAAACGAATGCCCAAGTAATATCTACTCAAAATATGTTGTTGTACTCCCTGAAGCTTGGCAATCTTCCTGAAGTCATGAAATGTCTGAAAGCTCTCATAGCCGATGTTCCTTACAGCAATAAGAAACTGGCGAGCATGGATATGGAAGAGCGATACCGCCTAATTCTGAGTAGTATATTTTATGCTATCGGATGCAGGGTGGAAGTAGAAAAAATGATTGCTACAGGCAGAATCGATATGGTGGTAGAAACTACTGGTTTTGTGTATGTTCTGGAACTGAAATTAAGCAATAATGGCGGTCTAGATGCTGCAACAGAACAGATAAAAGCCAAGCTATATACAGAACCTTTCAAGGCAGACAAGCGCAAAGTGATTGCACTTGCCATAGAACTGGATGATTTGGGAAAAGGATTGATTGATTGGAGAAGGGTGGCTGAGTGAAAATGTTTTCTGCTGAAAAATAAAAATAGATATTAAATAGACAGGCCAATGGGAACTTTCCGATCTATAGATGAACTGATCAGAACGCTTGAGCGAGAAAAGATTTTGCTGAAGGAAATGTTTGCGAAGCGACATTCCCTTCAGTTTCGTTATGACTATGCTCTGGAAATGACTGAATACAAGGAGGAACGAATCCGATTCCTGATAGAGAATGGGGTGATTCGTGATACGGGCGACTGTCTGGAGATGGAGGACGTGTATCAGAAATTCTTTGAGGATGTACTGGAAGTGAATGAGGAAATCAATGTTTCTTCGGTACGTGATTATATCTCTGTCTTGAAGGAGAATATCGACTATTATCTCAAGGAAAATAATGAAACTCGCAAATATAAGTATCTCAAGGAAGTGCGCCGATGTCTGAAGACGATAGCTTTGGCCACCGTTCGCAATGTCTTGGACCTGAAGCGTAATATGGATAATACTTATAAGAATGAGCCTAATTACGAAATCAAGAAATCGAAACTCCAGCGACTGGGCGAGAAAATGAAGAACATATCACAACTCATCACCGAGAGTGAACGGGTGATAGATACCGAACATGTCTTCTTCTCTATGGCGATGGATGTGCAGATGAAAAACGTAGTGAATGATGTGCGTTTGCAACTCAACGAGTCTTATCACAATCTCCTGGAGATAGAACGCCAAATCATCCAATACCTCAATATGATAGATTATCAGAATCGCATCTTCGAAAAGGTGAAGAAACTGAAATATCTGAAAGATCAGTTTAGGTGGGAGGAAGTCACGGATGTAAGACAGGTCGTTGCTGGTCGAAATGCAGTCTGGATGGAACCGCAACCTAAGTATTACATCAAGTTGTCGATAGATAATCTTCGTACATCCGATGAGGCTTTGCAATGTATCAATATTCTTTCTGAAAAGCTAAAAAAGAGAAAGGGACGACGGCTGGATCATCTTGCAGAACCTATCCCGGATGATTATCTTAAAGGTAACAAACAGAAGTTGGAGGCTGTGAATCTGCAGGAAATCTATAATGCCTTTTCGGCATCGAGTACCCATCTCTTCGCCTTCGTGATGAATTATCAATATGATAAAAAACAAAGCAGGGAGGATAAACTTGTATATTTCTGCCAGATAGCTTCGCAATATGTGGATAAGTTGAAATTTACAGGCAATTATGCAGAGGCTGACGGAGTGGAATATCCTGTGATACTTCCGAGATAAAAATACGATTCTTTCTACGATAAAAGAAGACAGGACAATGAATAAATTGAACTATACAGAAGAAATCTTTAATATTCTGAGCAGAGGCGGATTTATTTCCAACAATAGTGTTCAGACGAAAATTAAGCGATATTATGATGCCATAGAAGAGCAACAGACTGAATATGATGAATATTACAATGGTATCGGTTTTCATCTGGAAGCGGGTGATGGTTATTTCTTTTTTACTCGCAAGGAAACGAAGGTGGATTTGCAGCGCAAGTTGGAAGCGGTGAGCAAGTGGATAGATTATCTCACCTTTCTGAAGACTTATAATTCTGCCTTCGGATCTGGTTTGGTATTCTCTGCGGCAGATATCGTGGTGAGAATCAATTGCGATATGGAACTGAAGGAATTGGCAGGAAAACTCTTCAGCGAGAAAAAATCATATGATGAGATAGTGGAGAAACTGATCAGTGAATTGGAACGAATGGGATTCATTGAGCAGCAGGATGAAGTGGAGAAAACCTGGAAGGTATTGGCTTCATTCCATTATATCGAGGAGTTGATAGATTGCATATCGATTACCGATGATATTGAAGAAAAAGAAGAGGAGGAACAGCCATGAGATATCTGAATAAAATCATATTTCTGAATAGTGCCCATATCCCATACGCTGAGGTGAAACTCGATGGAAATGTTCATTTCATCGGCACCCAGGGTGTGGGCAAGAGTACCTTGCTCCGTGCGCTGCTGTTCTTCTATAATGCAGATAAGTTGCGCTTGGGCATTCCGAAGGAGAAAAAATCGTTTGATGCCTTTTATTTTTCTTATCCCAATTCATACATCGTTTATGAGGTGATGCGTGAGAATGGGGCTTATTGTGTTCTTGCCTTGAAGAATCAGGGACGAGTGATGTTCCGTTTCATCGATGCCCCGTTTGATAGCAAATGGTTTATCGATGAGCATAAACAGGTGTATGGCGAGTGGACTAAGATACGTGAGCAGGTGGGTAAGAAACATGATGTATCTTCGCTCGTAAGCAGTTATGAGATGTATCGTGACATCATCTTTGGAAACAATCGACGTCAGGAACTCCTTTCTTTCCGCAAGTATGCCATCGTGGAGAGTGCAAAGTACCAAAATATCCCCCGCACCATCCAGAATGTCTTCCTCAATACCAAGTTGGATGCCGATTTCATCAAGAATACCATCATCCGCTCGATGAGTGATGAGGATAACAGCATTGACCTCAACTTTTATCGTGAACAGATTAAGGAGTTTGAACAGGAGTATAAGGATGTGAGCCTCTGGACGAAGAAGGAGAAGAATGGCGAGGTGCTGGTTCGCAGAATGGCTGATAAGGTGATAGATGCGTATCGCACCTTGCTGAATAATCGGCGAAGGATTAGTGAGGGGCGTAAGGAACTCAATTATGCAGAGCGTGTGGCCCAGGAACTCCTGCCCCAATATCGTCTTGATATTCAAGAAAGTGAAGCGGAGTGTAATCGGGTTTATCGCCTGATAAGTGAGGAACAGGAAAAATATGGAAAGGAGCGTGATAAACTCTCCCGTGAATTGGGCGTACTCGATGCGCAGCTAAAGAAAACTGCCGCCAAGCGCAAGTATTATGAGGAAATTCATATAGAAGATATCTTGCAGCGAGTAGAGCAGGAAACCATCATAGAAGATGAGCGCAAGCGGCAGGTTGCAATGAAGGCGGAACTGGAGAAATCTTATCAGAATGTGGTGGATAAGTATAAGGCTCTGCTCGAACAGCTCGATATGGATTTGCGTGCCTTCAGAAACAGCAAGACCACCTTGCTCAATGAGCATCAGGCTGCCTTGGTGACCCAGAAGGAAACGCTGCTGCAAGAATTGAGAAAGGCAGAAATGGAAACCCGTGAGGTGTTCAGGGAAAAAACTTCGTCTGTGGATGAGATGATTGCGCAACTGGTGCATGATGAAACTGCTTTGAAGATACAGAAGGCGAAGGTGGCTCACGAGAATCCTTTTGCCCGGGAGATGGAGACGAACGAAAAGGAGTTTGCTGAATTTACAGCCAGACAAATTCAGGTAGAAACCGAGATAAGGGAAGTGGAACTGCGCATTGAAACCTTGCGTCAGGAAGCTCTGAATGAATTGGAAATAGCAGAACTGAAATATCAGGCATCGCTCGATGCTCCCAAAAAGCAGAAAACTGATGTGGAGGATGAAATCCGGAAAATTCAGAATCTTCTGGACAAGAGCAAAGGTTCGTTTTCTGAATGGCTCGATCAAAACAGGAAGGGATGGCAGGAGAATATCGGAAAAGTGGTGGATGAAGAAACGATACTATATAATGATGTATTGAATCCGCAATTGGTTGCTGATTCATCTGCATTGTCATCATCTTCATCAGCGGCTTCTCTCTATGGCGTAAATATCAATCTGACTGCCGTAGAGCGAAAATTCAGAACTCCCAAGGAATTGAAGGAGCAACTCGCTGAAAAGGAACAGCTTCGTGCTGACATCATCAAGCAGCTGAATGATTTGCTGAACCAGCATGAGGAGAATCATAAAACCTTGAAGGGAAAATATCTGCTTCAGATAAGAAAGCTGAATGAATCGCTTCATGCTAAAAAGGCAGAAATGCAACTGCTGCCTCAGACGGAAAAAAAACTCAAAATGCAAGCGCTGGAGTTGGAAAAACGTTTGGAAAAATGGCGCAGCCAACAGATGGCTGAATTGGAAGATAAGCAGAATGCACTGGTTGCCGATAAGGTGAAGAAGGAAGAGAATAAACACCAACTGGAGATGGATTTGCAGCGCAAGCTAAAAGCTCTCCAAGCGGAATACAACAGACAGGTTAAGCAGGAAACACAGACTTTTGAAGTCTTTGCCAACGATATTCAGGCGCAGATAGAAGAGAAGCAGAACCAGATGGATGCTCGCAAGCAGGAACTCCTGAAAGCCCAGCGCGATGAACTGCATGGTAAGGGTATGGATACCCAGACTTTGGATGCTTACAACAAGCGCATAGCAGAACTGGATGCTGAGTTGACATATATCAGAAAGAATCGTGATGTGGTGGCGGTTTACAGGAATGAAAAGATAGAACTTTTTGACCAAGAACCTGCCGTAAGGCAGAATCAAAAAAACAAGGCTGAGGCTAAGACTATGCTCGAGGATAAATTCAGGCAGCGCAGTGAACGCCTTCAATTGCAATTATCTGAGGCACAGAGTCAACTGACTAAGCAGCAGTCTGCTTTGAAAAAGCTGGATGCTGGATTGAATGCAGTGAGGAGTTTTAGACGTGACGAAACCTTGTGCCCATTGGAAAGTAATGAAATAGAGGAGAAGATCACTACCAAGGATTGTCTGACTATCGTGGAAGAATTGAAGCGCCAAATCTATGAGGATGGTCGTTCGCTCGACAACTTCAAGAAGCAATCTCAGCAATTCTTAGGTATGTTCTCTGCTCACAACACCTTCCACTTCAATGTAAGTCCGGTAACGGAAGAGGAGTTCATCGCTTTCGCATCCAATCTCTGCGAGTTTGTGGAGAATGATAAAATCTCGGAATATCAGAAGCGCATCAGTGGAAGATATACCGATATCATCTTCCGAATCTCCAAGGAAGTGGGCGATCTGACCCGTCGGGAAGGCGATATCGGCAAGACCATCAACGATATCAACCACGATTTCGAGGAGCGGAATTTCGCAGGTGTTATCAGGGAAATCGCCTTGCGCCCGTTGAAGACCAACGACCAGTTGATGCTTCTCCTCTTGCGTATCAGAGACTTTGCAGAAGAAAATCAATTCAATATGGGAGAGATGGATCTCTTTGCCACTGAGTCACGACAGGATGTGAATGCCAAGGCGGTGAAATATCTGCTTGCCTTTATGAAGGGACTTCTGGATGAGCCTAACCGCAAGCAGTTGCAGGTGGCTGACACCTTCAAGTTGGAGTTCCGCATCAAAGAAAATGACAATGATACGGGATGGGTAGAGAAGATAGCGAATGTGGGTTCTGATGGCACCGACATTTTGGTAAAGGCGATGGTTAATATCATGCTCATCAACGTGTTTAAGGAGAAGGCATCGAAGAAATCGGGCGATTTCAAGATTCATTGCATGATGGACGAGATAGGCAAGTTGCATCCTAACAACGTGAAGGGAATCCTCGACTTTGCCAATCGCCGCAACATCCTGCTGGTGAACAGTTCGCCAACTACCTATAATGTGGAGGATTACAAATACACCTATCTGCTCAGCAAAGACAATAGGGCAAACACTAAGGTTACTCAATTGATTAAGAGATTATAAAACCTCTTGCGTGTAGAAATATCGGATGATATGAAACATTTGATGATATGAAATACTTGATGATATGGAAAAGTTAGGATTGGGCGATGCCCGACAGATATTAGCGATGTTGAAGGGTGAGGAGATTGCTTCGTCGAAGCTGTCTCCTCGCATGACGGCTTTGCTGAGGCAGGAAGGATTGTTGATGTTAAAGAGCAATGGGAGTAGATGCAAATATCGTATTGTCGAGGCTATGCGAGAGAGTTGCCGTACTCTGTTATCGCAGGAGTTTGGCTTGAAATGTTCTTTAGAAGAATGGATTTCTGCTTCTTCCTCTATGCAGACGAGGGCAGATATGGTTAGGATGGTAGGTGATTCAAAAGCTAAGAAGGTGAATACATTTCGTGGCTTTCTGGTAGATTGCTATGTTCGGATAGATGCTATGCTGAATGGAAAGCCATTCATACTTCATCCGATGGAAGGTAGTTCTGCTTTCATCAATCAGCCGGATCATTTCGAGATACAGGAAGATGTGATAGTTGTGGGTATGGAGAATGCTGAGAATTTCATGCAGATTCGGTCGCAGCGTTGGTTTTTCGATGCCCTATTTCCTGGTAAGCAACTCTTGTTTGTCTGCCGTTATCCACAGGAAAACCTGGAGAATCTCAGGTCATGGCTTCTCCGCATCCCCAATCGTTATGTTCATTTTGGCGATTTCGATCTGGCAGGAGTTCATATCTATCTTTCAGAAATTTATGCCCATCTGGGTAATCGGTCTTCCTTCCTGTTGCCATCTGATATCGAGGAAAGATTGGCCGAAGGCAATGCTGCGCTTTACAATCAGCAATATGCCAGATTCAAGAATATGGCAGTAACGGATATCCGCCTTCAGCCGTTGGTCAATATGATTCATCATTATCGCAGGGGATATGAGCAGGAGGGGTATATAAGATGATAGGGATATGATTCCTGATGGAGATTATTTCTGATAATAATTATAGGAAATATTCTCCTCTTTCCACTTATCCTTTGCTGCAGGCCGATGGAGCCGCCATGCCGGCACGCAGCATCATTTCCACCTTCTCCGGCTCTACAGGCATGTCTGTATAGCTTCTCACCGATGTACGGTTCATAATATTTTCAAAAATCTGATTCTTTTCCATCATTGCTTTTCTATGTGAGTCTTATTTTTTAGGTGAATCATAGCATTCCATAAGCCAGTCGAGCACATATTCTTGCTTGATTCCATCATGAAACTGGATGGGGTCGTTGTCCAGGGTGAGCAGATATTTTGGAAAATTGTCGGAGATGGACTTCAGGGGTGCCAATTCTCTCTGCATCGTGGTCTCATCCCTTACGCTGAGCGATACCTGATAGTATGCCTTGTGTTCACCAATGATTACCACGAAGTCTATTTCTGCATCACCGGCTTTGCCTACATAGATTTCTCCGCCTCGTCGTGCTAGTTCCAGATATACGATGTTCTCCAGTACGTGCCCCAAGTCGCCACCTTTGGTGCCATTGATGACTTGGCGCAGACCTACGTCGGCAAGATAAAGTTTCTGTCCAGTCTTCAATAGCTGCTTACCCTTGGCATCATATCTCTGCACTGGGTAGAAGATATAGCTGTCGGTGAGGGCAGAGACGTAGTTTTCTATCGTATGAGATGTAGTCTTTCTGCCCAGCGAGGTCATGGTATCGCTGATGCGCTTGATTACGGATATGTTGCCTATATTGTCAGCAAGGAATCTTACCACACTTTGCAACATCATCACATCGGTTATCTTTTTGCGGCTCACCACATCTTTCAGTACGATGGTGTTGTAGAGACCTGACAGGTATTCACGCACCATCTCTCGGTCTTGGCTGATTTGGGGAATGTATGGGAAGGAACCCAGTTCGATGTATTGGCGATAGGCAAGCTCTCGGGAAGTATGGGCAGGCTGCGTCTGCATGAATTCTCGGAAGGAGAAAGGGAAGAGCTTGATTTCGATGTATCTTCCGGTGAGCAGGGTGGCTATTTCGCCAGAGAGCAGGTAGGCATTGCTGCCAGTAACGTAAATGTCCACGTTATCTAGCAGGAACAGACTGTCTATCACTTTCTGGAAATTTTCCACCATCTGTATCTCGTCAAAGAAGAGATAGTTCATCTTGTCTGGGCACAGGTTCTGCTTTACGTGCGCGTACAAAATTTTATAGTCGAGGAACGGTTCGTTGTCGAGATCCTCGAAGTTGAGGTTCTGTACTTGTTCTTCGGATACTCCGTCCGAGAGAAGTTTCTCCCTAAACATCCTCAGCAGCGATGACTTGCCACAGCGTCGTATGCCTGTTACTACCTTGATGGCCTTCTTGTCTCTCCATTTCTCCAGGAGATTCATGTATTCTTTACGCTCTATCATATTCTCTTTATGTTCTATTTATTCACTTTGCTATTCCTTTTGCATTCTATCTTGATTGCTAAAAATGAAATGCGCTGCAAATATACGAAAGTTTTTTTGGAAATTTGCAGTGCATTGCAAATTTCTTGTATTTCTTGGTGAAATTTGCAGTGCATTGCAAATTTCTTTCTGTAGAACTGATAACACTTTCTGTAAAACTGATAACCTTTCTATAATCTGTATATCCGAGAATTTGTATTTATTTGGTTTTATTGCCCGATACATCCTGTAGTTTTTATCGCCCGATACATCCTATAGTATGCGTATATATAAGTCGATGTTGTGGTTATCATACTGATGAGATTCATGCAGGTGAAGGCTGCCTGCTGGGTGTTACCTGCCAGATAAAACACTGCTACAGGGAGTAGATTCGAGCATATCAGCCATACCATGAAAACCAGGATAAGGGCTAAGCCCAGTTTGCGCATGTTACCTCTGTGCTTGCTGTACAGATGGTAGCCGGCTATCAGGGAGGCGATGACGGAAATCAATCCCATAGAGCTTTGTATCCAGGTAAGAATAGTTGCCGTGGGTGTTATCTGTCCATTCTGCATCATTGTTACAAAGTTGAACTTGAAGCATTGCCCCAGGATGAATGAGAGTATATAGTAAAGCACCATCACCTCTGTGCAGCGCCGTAGCAATTTTACGCCTGCTGGTAGCGTGAAGCGGAATATTCCCCATAAAGCTATTGGGGTAAGCTGCAAGACCAGTTGCTTGATGGTAACCAGGATGGGACTTATTGGAATCAGGATGGGACTTGTTCTGAAGGATAAGCCCGCTTGTCCGCAAACAGAAAATGCGAGCGAAAACAATGCGAAAATGCAATATGCATACATGGCATATTGTGCAATGCGATTTATATCTATAGAATAACTTTTTCTTTCCATAATTCTACGTTTGATGATTTTATAAACAGCTTATCTTGCATAAAACCATTGCAAAGATACGAAGTTTTTGGGAAATTTTAGCAAAATAGGTGGAAAATGTTTGGCTATGATATATTCTTATTAAAAGAATGGCAGAATGAATAATAAAAACTCTAAAAAGTTATAACGTATCTTCTTGAATATCAGTATTTGTTGCTATCTTTGCACGGTATATACTAATTGAAATATAGGTTTAATCATACAATGAATAAAATGAAGAAGATTTTCTTAGGTTTGGCAGCAGCACTGATGTTGACTGCCTGCAATGAGAACAGACAGTCGGAGACTGCAGCAACTGTTGACTCTGCAAGTGTGGTAACCGATTTGATGATGAGTCGCAGAAGCATCCGTGCTTACAAGGATTCCGCTATCAGCCGCGATACCCTGAACGAGATTCTGAAATGCGGCATTCATGCGCCAAATGGTCAGAACCTGCAGTCGTACGAAATCAGAGTGATAGATTCTCCTGCACTCATCGACTCAATAACCCAGGCCGTGGTAAAGGATAATCCTAAGATAGCAGAGCGCAAGGGCTTCAAGAACATCTTCGTGAATGCTCCATGCGTGCTTTGTATCGCCTACGATACGACTTATGATATGGCGCAGATTGATTGCGGTTTGCTTGGCGAGAACATCATTCTTGCAGCATGGGCAAAGGGCATCGGCTCCTGCTGCCTGGGCAGTTCTGCCCGTTGGATACTGGATTCGCCGTCAGCCAAGCCTTATCTCGACCGCATGGCATTCTCCAAGGGTTATAAGCTACTCTACTGCATCGCCTTAGGTTATCCTGATGAATCGCCAGAGGCAAAGCCAAGACGCCAGGATATGATCAAGTTCATGGATTAAAACAAATGAATGTTGATGTCCTGTTTCAGGACATCAACGTCTGAAGATAGATATGCATCTTTTTGAAGCATGTAGGCAAAATATGAAATATCTTCTTCAATTTCTTTTTTGTTTTGGGAAAAATGAGATAAATATCTTCCCGAGAGTTATTATTGAAAATGATAACCCAATATTTCTTCTTTTTTAATAGAGTTTCCAAAAAAAACTTCGTATCTTTGCAGTAGCTTTATGCAAGATAAGCAGTTGTAATATCATCAAGCGTAGAATTATGGCAAGAAAAAGATATCCTATAGGAATACAAACCTTCGATAAGATTCGCACGGAAGACCGGCTCTATATCGACAAGACAGAATATGTTTACCGCATGACACATTCTGACAGCAACTATATATTTCTAGGACGACCACGCCGTTTCGGAAAGTCTTTGCTTGTATCTACTTTACAGAGTTATTTCGAAGGAAAGAAAGAATTCTTTAAGGGACTTGCCATTGAAAAGCTGGAGCAGGATTGGACAGAATATCCTGTACTCCATTTCAGTATGGCTATGGGCAAGCACATGGAGAAGGAGCAACTGGAAAGATACCTGCTCTATATCATCGGCTTGAATGAAAAGAAGTTTGGTATAGAAAATGATGCTGTTGATCCGAATGTGAGATTGGCAAACCTGATTATGAATGTGTACAGACGAACGGGAAAGAAGGTGGTCGTGCTCATCGATGAATACGATGCTCCTCTTCTTGATGTAGCACACGAGGATGACAATCTCAAGGATCTTCGCAATATCATGCGTAATTTCTATAGCCCATTGAAGGATTGCGACCCATATCTCCGCTTTGTCTTCCTCACCGGCATCACCAAGTTTTCGCAACTCAGCATCTTCAGCGAACTGAATAATATCACCAATATTTCGATGAACAGGGAATTTTCGGGAATATGTGGAATCACCAAGGAGGAGCTGCTCACCCAGATGTCGGACGACATTGATGAATTGGCAAAATCGCTAGGCTCCACAAGAGAAACTGCCATCGAAGAGCTGAAAATGAACTACGATGGTTATCATTTCTCTGCCCAATCGTCAGATATATTCAATCCGTTCAGTCTGCTCAACTGCTTTGCCAATCAGGATTTCGGTTCATACTGGTTCGCTTCCGGCACTCCCACCTACCTGATTAACATGATGCGGAAGTTTCATGTCTTGCCGGCAACTCTTGGAAAGATGTATGCCAAATCATCAGCCTTTGATGCCCCGACAGAGAACATGACGGCCATAACCCCTTTGCTATACCAAAGTGGCTATCTTACCATCAAAGATTATGACAAGACCAGCAAGCTCTATACTCTTGATTTGCCGAACAAGGAAATCAAAGTAGGATTGTTCGAGAGTCTTCTTCCTAACTATCTGGAAGGAATGTTTGCCCAGAATGGAGATGTCACCATCGCTCAGATGTCTGTGCTTATCCGTCAGGATGATATGGACGGAGCATTACAGCTGCTCCAGACCTTTCTGGGAACTGTGCCATATTGCAACGTCACCAACCATGAAGGTCATTACCAGCAGATGCTGTTTATCATCTTCTCGCTTTTGACTGGCTATGTGGTAGATGTAGAAGTGCACACTCCCAATGGAAGGGTAGATATCGTGCTGTTGACCGACATCCGTCTCTATATCATAGAGCTGAAGCTGAACAGGGATGCCCAGACGGCTTTGCAGCAAATCAACCTCAAGAACTATGCCCAGCGCTTTGCGCTTTGCGGGAAACCTATAGTGAAAGTAGGTATCAACTTTGATTCTACCCAGGGAAATATTGAGGATTGGATAATTGAAGAGGAATGATATGGTTAGTTAGCCTCTTGTAAAAAGAGAACGCACATCAGCTGAAACACGCATGCATAACAGCTGGGCGACATGTGCACAACAGTTGATGTGCAACCGCACAACAGCTGATGTGCGGTCTTAGGAGCTATATCTTCTAAAAACAGATTGTAACTCTTCTGACAACTTCAATTAGCTCTTTTGAAGACTATACTAAGATGTTTCGAACTGTGCACTTCTACATCTACCACATAAGTTGTCAAGAGCGAGAAGAGGATAAACAGCATCTGTTGGAAACGTTATGCTGCAGTTCCATCCTTATTCTTGCCTGTTACTACCCTTGTGTCGTGAAACACGACGTATGGGTAGTGACTGGTATAAGGAAGGATGGAATAGCAGCAAAGCACTGGTATAAGTTGATCTTTGTCAACGAGAGCGGATTATGTGCTTTTTGAACCGTTGCAAAATATGCAACGGTTACGTTTCGTGGTTGTTGCCAGAAAAAGTGCGATAACAAGATTACCTCTTGTCCAGAACCAATAATCTCCGGCTGAAGGAAAAGGTAAAGTCTGTTTTTTATACATGTGATGAATTGTTTTGTTATGTATTATTATTTTGTTCCAATAAAATCACTTAGTGGTCTTATCTTAGAACGATATGTGTTGATTCCTTGTCTAAGCTTGGGCAAAGTAGAAAAAGGAATTTCTTTATGGTTGTCAAAATGAAGAACCATATAATAAGAAGCATGTTCGGGATGAAATCCTTGTGCCTCCAAAGTTTCTTTTGTCCAAATTTGAAAACAGCCTTGCTGCCTTAGTTTGAATAAATGACAATTTTCTCCACCTGTATGTAACAATATATACCCCATCCGCTCAAATCCTGGGGTAACCAATATTGAGCCTTTGGAGTCTCCTGCTCGCATATAGGTAATTCCTTTTTCTATCATTGTTGGTAAGATGCTGGCTCTGACATGATTTACAAGAACTTGTACTTCATTTGGATTCTCAGACATATGCTTGAAGATTTGCTCGGCTTTTGCTTTCTCCTCGATTTCTGCTTTTCGCTTTAGTCCTAATCTTATGTATTTCTCTTCTTGTTCAATGCCAATAAAGTTTCTGCCCAGTAAGTTTGCAGCTATGCCTGTCGTACAGCTCCCGGCGAATGGGTCTAAGATGGTTTCTCCAGTTCGTGTTGAAGCCAAAATGATACGGTACAGGAGTCGTAAAGGCTTTTGGGTTGGATGTTTGCCACAAACCTTTTCCCATGTTCCTGGTGCGGGCAGTTTCCACACATCTGGCATATGGACACCATTATTCATGGCTTCCATCAGTTGGTAATTGAAATAGTGAGGAACTTTCTCGCATTTTCTTGCCCAAATAATGTATTCGGCTGAGAAATTAAAGCGCTGTTCTGTGAGCGTTTTGGGAGGGTCAGCCTTTTGCCATACTATCATATTTAGAATCTTGAATCCTAAGTCTTTCATGCAGTTTGCTACTTCGTAAATATTGTGGTAAGTACCACAAACCCAGATTGTTCCAGAATCTTTCAGTACTTTTCTGCAAAGTGAAAGCCATTTGTAATTGAATTGATATATCTCTTCCTTGGAGCGAATGTGGTCCCACTCTCCCTTGTCGAAGCTGACATATCTATTGCCAATTTTTACAGTCCCATTTCCTGTAGATAAAAAATAGGGAGGGTCAGCGAATACCATGTCTATTGTTTGGTCTATAAGAGATAGCTCTTGCATACAATCTCCTTTTCTTAATATAAATTCTTCCATTTTCTTTTTTTTAATTGTATGGATATACCAGTTCGTCATTCTTTCCAAACAAGTTTATGAAGTCCGTTCGTTTTACGGTACCACCTTTGATGGCATCGGCAAAATACAATAAGTTTTCTGCTGTAAGTACGCAACCGTCAACTCCTGTACTCTGTTTGATGTTGTTGAGCATGTGTCTTACCTCGCCTTTGAACATTGAAGAGATGAAGACGAAATTAAAGTGATTGACATTGTCGCCAAAGTTTAACCACCATTGGGTTTTGTTTCGTTCTGGGTTTCTGTCGTTGTTCTCTTGTACGTATCTTACCATTTCGTCAGCCATACTTCTGGTTATGGTAAATCCTTTAGAGTATGCTTTATTGTCAATGATAATGCCTTGTTGATTATAATCGAAAATACCATCAGGTTTTCTTGTACCCCCAAGATGAATTCCATTGAATGCAAGTTCGTTGACAAGCAAGTCTATGGTGTAAATTTCAAATTCAGTGCAATTGTTCTTGCCCGAAAATGCGTAATCAATGAGCGTGAGATATTTGTGATTGATATTATGCAATCTAACTCTTGCTCTGTCTTTTACGACAACGGCATCTGTTGTTTCTTTCGTTATATTTTCCTCGTAGAACCTTAGTTTCGTAATGATGTCTCTGAGTTTGAAGGTATCGCCTTCGTTCTCAATGTCCAAGCCGATATTAATGAGCCCCGTCATGTCGTCTCTGATGGTCGTGGCTTTTTCTTGAATGCCCTTGGTGGCAAGGAAGGATACAATCTCTTCTATAGTTTTGGCTTTGTGCTTACTTAGAAATTCTATGATTAAAGTTCTGCGCATTCGCAGATAATTGGCATCAGATGCTCTGCTTGCCAACATCTCTCTATACACAATTTTCGGGATTCTTGGACTTTTCGACATACCTATGGCTTTCCTGTAATTGATGATGCCCATTGCGGTTATTTCAAATGCAGATGTAATCTCGCATTCGTATGTTTTCGAGCCAAAAGTTTCCTTTACGGTTTTCGGTTTCTTGCTTACCCAACCGATGGATTCAAGCCAGTTGCAAATCATGCGGGCATACTTATCTGAAGAGCCTTCGGTGTCAGAGCGTAGTTTCTTCTTTTCGTTAGCATCTGTAGCTTCCTCGTAGGCCTGAACCCAAATGTTCTGTGGAAAAGAGGTGAAACCAGCTTCGTCGGTGAATCCAAGTTTCGCTCCAATTTCAAACTTGGTCATGTGTTGGTATTTGCATAATAATCCCATGACTCTGCATACAGGTGGATACGACAAAAAAGCTCGGCCTAATATGTCGTTCTTCTCTTTTGTGTTTTCTGCATTGACAAAGTCTATGCCTAATGGTGTTATACTGCAAGTATCATCTGAATAGTTGTAGTTGAGAAAGCCGAGAGATACTGCCCATCTTATAAAACCATCTGCTGTCCAGTCGTCAGTATATGGTTTCTTTATTTTTACAATTTTGTTGTCAATGGTATATGTTTGGCATTGTTGTCCTGTTACCGCAGCTTGGGCAAGTCCAGAGCATTTGGCGTTTTTTCTGCTTCCACCTCCAGCTCCTTTTCCTTTAAGGGCATTATATGCAATAGGTTTGTTCGCTCTGAGAATTTTTTGAAACTCCAAGTAAAGATTGGGTGTTTGGAATAGTCCTGCGCTAGCCAACAGAGGCAATCTTTCTTCTGTCATATAGGTATGGAATTTCGAGCCTTGGACAAAAAGCCCGAGAATGTCTTTTAGAGTGTCCGTGGATGAAGGATTTTGAATCCAACCGAAAGTTCTTGTTGCCATATTCTCAATAGTTTGTAATTAATACTTCTTTTGTGTTGCTAACCGCAGCCTGATAGTTGGAGTTGGAATAATCAGCTTTCAGATAATGGATGTTATATCTGTTGGCCCATCTTGCCAAGGTCTCGTTGTTCATACCTTTGTGTTCGATAACATTCGACAAAGCAAAGCTGATTCCACGCTCGTTGAGGTCATCCAGTTTTTTGAAGAGAAGCAGGTCGTCTTGTTCGCTCCAACCTGCAAATCCTCTTTTGCCATCATTATACGAACCACAGGATATTAAATAAGGTGGGTCTGCATATAGAAAGTCTCCTGTTCTCATAAACGTAAGGTCGAACTCTCTGAAATTGCAAACATGAAATTCTATGTTTTTTAGGATGTTATGCATTTGTTTGAGATTGTGCTCGATGTTGGCATTGTATGAGCTCCTGTTTATGCCGAATGGATTGTTGAACTCTCCTTTATTGTTGAATCTGAACTGGTGGTTGAAGCCGTAGCAAACAAGCATGAATAGGTGAAGCGGTTGGTGTGTCCGATTGTATTCTTTGCGTAGAGAATTATATCCGTCTCTGTTTTGTTTGCTTAGTTGATATTCTTTGATAACCAGTTGAATTTGCTTTGTTAAATCATCTATGCTGGTTTCTTTGAAATATTTAAAAAGACTGATGACGTAATTGTTGATGTCGTTACAGATTATGCGTTGGGCATCTACATTGATAGACACGTCAAGTCCTCCAGCAAATAAATCGACAAAGGTATTTATCTGTTTTGGAAACAAAGGAAGTATTTGGGGCAATAGCCTGTACTTCCCGCCGATGTAATTGAGAGGAGACTTCATCATAGTTTTTTTTCGATAAAATAAAGTTGTTCCTTTAAGCCTGCGGCATTGTTTGGAATTTTGTTTTTATATCTTCTGTAATCATATTCGAACAATCTGAATGTTTGTCTGATTCCTGCTTCTTGAATGATTTGAGACATCACGTCTGTGGACAGCAAACTTTCGTTGTTGTATGATAATAAGATGTATCTACAGTTGAGATTTGTCAGTAATTCCCGAAACGCTTGTTCTGCTTTGCTCTTCTTGCAGAAATCCGACATCTTTTCGGGATCGATACGCATGCCAGTTATACCTTTTATCTGTGGGTAATCGTATCTTGCAATAGTTTCGAGTATATGATAGTTTGGCATATATTGCCTGCCATTATAGGGAGGGTCGAGATAGGCCAAATCGCTTACTACTTGCTGAGCAAAATCAGTGGCGTTCATATTGTAGCATTTGCAATCAACGTTACTGTGCAAAATTTCTATTTCTTGGAGAACTAAAGAATTGTAAGTCCTTTTGTCCCAGAATTTCAAGTATGCTCCATAAGTGCCAGTTATGTTGGACACATATGGTACGGCATTGATAAGCAAAGCTAAAAGATAAAAATATTCACTTTCAGTAATTTGTGGTTTCAATCGTTCTATCTCTTGCCTTATCAAGTCTATCTTTATGGCATTTTTATTTTGGAAATACATCCTTTTACTATTCTCGTTTGGAGAATAGTTCTGGTAGATAAAAGCTGTATTGATGTCGAACCATTTGGCATTTTCGATGGTTAGAGTGTTGAGGTGATTGATAGTTTCTTTCAACTTTGGACTTATAGGATTGTCCATTTCCAACATTCCTTTGCTCAATACGTACGACATATATAAACTGTCGTTAGAGTAAACGGAGTATCCGTTTTGCTTAAAGAATTGTGACACGACTCCTGTCCCCGAAAATACATCAGCAATGGTCTGAACATTCTCGGTGTTTTGGTCGATGACATTTTTGATGTTGGACAACATCAAGATCTTACTTCCTATGTAGCGCATACAGTATCTTTGATTGATAGTTTGCTAATTGCACCCAACTATCAATCCGCAAAACGCAATAGGGTATAAGAAAGGCGTGATGCCTCTTATCGCGTTTAGCACGGGGCGGCCTCGGAATGGAGCCCCGGAATACCTAATAAGAATGCATCACGCCTATGGCGTGTGCATCGCTGTTGGTATTCCAGAAGCTACAATACGAGCCACCTGTCACATATTATTTTCGTGCTTTTTATTCCAATTAGAGTTTCCGAGGCTCTTGGCTAAACGCGAAATAATAGCGAATGCGTAATTTTTACCCACAATGTCTTGGAAAAATGCCGTGAAAGGCGAAATTCCAGTGCAAAGGTACAATAAAAAAATGAAAAGGTGGAATAAATGCATCTTTATTTTTAAGCAAACGGCTTTCTTTTTGTTTTATAAGGTGAAATTACTAAAAATAACATTGTAAATGGGCAAAATATGCTGTCTTAGGCAGACTTGATACGGTGAAACACCGTACATGGGTATTGACAGGCATCTGAACTGTTACAAAATATGCACCAGTTGCGTTTTGTGGTTGTTGCAAAAAATGCAATAACCTCATTTTCCTCCATAATCTAACAACAAAAAAAGCATGGCGCAAATCACTGCGCCATGCCCCAATAAAAGAAAACCTTATAGTCAAAATAGAAATTAGCTATTCTAATTTTTTTTCCGGTACTAAACTTTTTCTAGTACTTCGCATTCTGAGGATCAAAGTTGGTCCAACCGTTCATCCAGTTGTTGCTGCCATCGAAGGCTCCGATGTAGGTTACGGTGTCGAAACCTGTCCAGCCAGCGAAACTTGCGGCCCCAAGCAATGAACTTCCTGCGATAGGAGTATAGCCATCTGCACCAACCAATGAGGTCCAGCTGTCGAAGTACTTGTTGCTCTGCTCTGCAAAGAAGAAGGTGTTGCTGTATGACTTCTGATTCTTGTCGATATCCTTCTTGTTCGCTGCATCGTAGAGGTAATCCTCATACTGCTTGTTGGCATCAGTGCCAACGGCATCCATACCAGCGAAATATACATTCTGAAGCTTGAACTTGCCATCCTTGGCATCCTTTACGGTTTCACCCTTCTCACCATCAACAATCAAACCGATAGGCCAGCCTAAGGCTACAGAGTTGATGCAGTTGAGGTTAGAAGAACGGCGAATCTGCATGGCTGACTGGAACTTGCCAAGGGCTGAACCGTTGTTTGGATTGTATGCACCGGCAGTGATATAATCTGTGGTGTTCTGGAACTTGTCATCCAATACCTTAGGACCTACAAAGGTGATGTTAGAGAAGGTAGCCTTGGTACGAGGGTCCACGGTAGCACCATCGGCGCAGTTGTCGCTCTCGAAACCGTTGCTCTGAGAGGTATCGGCTATCTTGCTGTCGCGCAGTGAAAGACCATACTGCACCTTTCCTGAGAAACCGTTATCGGTATCGAAATCATCATCCCAACCCTTGTAGGCTACGAGATACTTGCAGTTAACGGTACCGCCAAACCACTCGAAGGAATCATCATTGGAATAAGATACCTGAACGTGGTCAATCTCTGTGCCTGAACCTACAGAACCGAGAGTCAAACCATTAATCTCCTTATCCTTCTGGAATGGATAACCGGCAAACTCGATGCGTACATAACTTAAGGCTCCTGAGTTGTCTGCATCATCTGCGCCACCATGCTTGGTACGAGGACCACCCTCTATCTGCTGCTCAGTCTGGTTGTTCTTAGCTTTGCCGCAGAGAATGATGCCACCCCAGTCGCCAGGCTTTCTGCTGCCGGCAGCCTCTTCAGATGTGAAGACGATAGGCTCTGTGGCTGTACCCTTGGCGATGAGTTTACCGCCACGCTCTGCGATGAGTGCCGCCTTGGTCTGCTTGTCGCCCTTGATGATCGTTCCCGGTTCGATGGTGAGCTCAGCACCATCTGCAATATATACCCATCCCTTGAGGAGATAAGTGCCTTTCTTCAAAGTCTGCTTGCCTGTGAAGACGAATTCCTGGTCGCCGTTGCCAATCTGTGTTCCGTTGGCGTTTTCCTTGTCATCTGTTCCGAAGAGGATGTGGTCGCAAGCCTTCAAGCCGCCATTGGTTGTCCACTTGTAAGCTACTTCTGATCCAGGATTTGGAGAAGGAGTTGGATCGTCATTGTCACTGCTGCAGCTGCTCAACATGGCAGATGCTGCGAGGATGCCCATGCATCCTAAAAAATACATCTTGTTCATCATTGTTTCCTGTTTTATTAAACAAACATCTAATATAATCTTTCTTGAAATTCTACGGATAGTCTCTAAAATTTATAGATTGCCTGCAAACCGATGTTTCTGCCCGGCTTGTAGCATCTTGCTATTTCTTCTACTTCCTTCTTGCTTCCGTCGCTATACGTTACATCAGCAAACTGCTTGTAATATATCTTTTCTGCAAGAAGATCTCTTACGTTGAGTTTTAGCTCCAGATGGTCGCCGAATTTCTTAGCCAGTGAAAGGTCGATGGTGTTACGGGGCATCTCGTAGCTGTGAGGCACTCGGGAATTGGAGTCATCGCCTGTGCTCCCCTCGCTTCTGCCCACACCGATGATTCGCTTGCCTATGCGGTTGTAGAGCAGGGCGATGTCCATCTTCAAAGGCTCATTCTTATAGAAGATGCCGGTGTTGATAAGGTATGGCGACTGACCCTGCATCGGTCTGTCTTCCTCTTTCGAACCCTTCTCAAACTGCACCTTACTCTTGATGAGGGCACCGTTAAACGACCAGCTGAAATCCTTCAATCCTATGAATCCGAGATTCTTTCTGATATCCAACTCCACACCGTAGTTGTTGGCACTCTTCGCATTCTTGTAAGAGTAAATCAGGTCTGTGCCACCTGCCACCGTGTAGGTCCACTCGATAGGAGAATCGAAGTGCTTGTAGAAGACTGCCAGCGAAATGAGTTCTCCACGGGATGGATACCACTCATATCGCAGATCGAGGTTATCGACATAACAGTTCTTCAACTCAGTGTTTCCCTGCACATTGCTGGCAAGGTCGAAGTCGTAATACACCGACGACGATACTTCACGGAATTCTGGGCGGTTAATACTGCGGCCATACGACAGTCGCACCTGGTGCTGGTCGTTGATTTTATATGTTGTATTGAGAGATGGAAAAACATCATCGGTCTTGTAATGACGGCTCGATTCACTCTTCTCGTAGTCACGGGAATTGGAGATGAGTTCCATATCATTATGCTCGAAGCGGACACCGGCGTGGATGCCGAGTTTGCCAAAGGGGAGAGACAACGCCAGGTATCCTGCGCCTAAGGTGTTGTGTCCGCGGTAGTTGTTGCGCATCTGCTTTTCCTCCAGAAGATACAGCTTGTCGTAACCCATGTTTGCCTCGCTGGAGAGCAGGGTTGGGATGTCGCTGTGGCGGAAGTCGGATGGCATGTTGTTAGCTGAAACATTCCAGTTGTAGATGAAGTTGCGGGTCTGGTATTCTCGGCTGCGATACTCCCCATAGGCACCCACCTGCAAGTCTGGCTCAAAGTTGCCAAACTTGAAGTGGTGCTTGTCATTTACACCAAGAGAGAAGATGTGTTCGTCGAGTTGAGTCCACTCGCGGGATATGTCGTTGCCGGTGCTCAGGGCATAAACGCCCGATTCAAGAGCATCGTCGATGAGGTATCTACGACGGTCAGGCAAATGACGGTTGGCATACGCATACCCGATGCTCCAGTCAAGGGCATCGCTAGTGAAGGTGTGCTTGCCGGTAAGCTGACCGTTATATGTAGTTCGACTGCGGTAGTAATACTCTGCGCTTCGCTCCAGGTTCGACTGGGCGCTCACGCCATCACGCCAGGTATATCGGCTGGTAGCCAACTGGTTGAAGATATTTTTGAGCTGATACTTGTGATTGCCGTCCTTGGAAAGGAGGGTGAAGTTGAGCATTGCTCCGAGTCTCACATTATTATTATACTGGTCGTCAACAGAGTGACGAAGATAGTTCGGCTTGTCGTTTGCCGCATCATAGATGCCATAGAGGTTGTTCTCCATGTTCTCGTAGGTGCGGTATTCGTTGGTATAGTTCAGGGCAGCGAGCATGCCGAGTGTTCTTCCGCCGAGCATCCAGCGCTGGTTCAGGCTGGCTGCCAGTTTCAAGTCGCCCAAAGGCTTCTTGTTCTTGATGAGCCAATCATTGTTGAATCCATTTCCCAGAAGCGAAGTAGCATAATCGCCCACCGGTTTTCCGTTGGCATCGAGCTGTGGATTGAGCTGGGCATTGATGCCTCCGTTCAGATTTCTCATTCCGCTGTCGAATCCGAGAAAATCCGTTCCTGAACCTTTCGAGTAAGAGAAGTCCTTGAATGCCGATGAAGTATTCCAGTTTCCTCCCACGGCGATATTGAAACTGTTCTCAGCCGGAATCTCCTTGGTGTTGACGATGATGAAACCGCCCGAGTAGTCGGCAGGATATTCTGCAGTAGGAGATTTCACGATGGTAAGGTTGTCGATCTGCGAACTTGGGATGATGTCGAAGGAGAATGCCCTGGAGTCGGCCTCCGAGCTTGGCACAGCTCCTCCGTTCATCCAAACGTTATTATATCGCTGAGACAATCCTCTTACCATTACGAATTTATCGTCGATGAGGCTCACGCCTGGCACTCGGCGTATCACCTCACCCGCATTCGTATCCTGAGTACGGGATATTTCTTGTGCCGAAACATTGCTCACGATGACGGGACTGCTTTTGGCCACCTGTATCATTGCCGCATCCGTATTTCTCCTTTCTACAGCGGTAATGGTCACTTCTTTCAGTTGCTGTTCATCTGGTTGCAGCGCAATCACCTGGTCTGCGTCCTTCGCCTGAACCCCGTCAATTTTTTGAGTCTTATATCCTACATAGTTAATATATAGTGTATATGTCTTGTCTTTCTTCAGACCATCGATCTGGAAGTTTCCGTCGATGTTGGTGATAGCCTTCACGTTGGTTCCATCCACAGTGACGACTGCACCGATGAGTGTCTCTTTCGATTTCTGGTCGATAACCACACCCTTAATCTGCTGCGCCCACGTTGGCATGTTAGCCGCCGAGAGCAATCCTAATACAATAATTCCCCTTTTAGCATTCATAACCTATATCGTTTGATTACGGTTGCAAAGGTACGGCGGTATTATTACATCGCGATTGCAATGAAGTTGAAAGGCATTGACGAAGCTGTGACAATGGTGTTACGGTTGCAATAACTAAAGATATTTAAATATTTAAACCCGATATTTTGATATAAATAAAGAAATAACTATATTTGCAGCATGATTACGGAATATGGTATAGAGGCAAAGTCTAATTCTGAGATTATATCAGAATTGGGAGGACGATTCAAGCAATATCGTCTGTTCAGCAATCTCACTCAGAAAGAGGTGGCTGTGAAGGCTGGTGTGAGCATTTTCACCATTAGCCAGTTTGAAAAAGGCGAAGCTAAGAACATAGGCTTTGGCACTATTCTTTCTCTGTAGAGGAGCATTGGATTCCTGCAGGAAGCTGAAAAACTCTTGCCGCCGCTACCAATGTTGCCTAGCCAAGTGAAGAAAATGAATGAAAAGAAGGAAAGGGTAAGACATGAAAGATAATGTTGTGCAGGTGAATCTCTGCCTGACCATTGGGGAAATGTGGTCTTCCAGAAATGGATGGAAGCCAATCATCTATTTTAAGGAAGAATAAGAAAGAATACGAAAAGATAATCCGAAACAGAAGCATTGGCAGCTATCTGTTTCGGATTTTTTTGCAATGATTAATTTCCAACGCAGTTCTTCCTCAACCACATCCCGAAGAAGCGGTCGTAGATGATATAGCTGCCATTGTACTTGTAGATGAATTCTCTATTGATCAGCGTCTTGAGAGCAAGACTCACGCTGCTGGCAGCAGGCAAGTTGTGGCGGCTGATGAAATCCTGCGAAAGAATGGAGGTGACAGCCTTATCCTGGGCAATGGCAGATAGAAGGGCTGCTTGATTATCTGTTAGAGAGTCGTAGTAATTCACAAATGCCACTTCCTGCTCGTTCACCAATTCCAGGGTTACATCATCTATTTCCGCTGTCGTTATCTCCTTTCCGTTCTGATAGAGTCGGTTCAGAATATCCTGGATATACCAGGTTTGACCATCCACCTTATTATATAGATAGGCAAAGGTATCATGATCCATGGTCAGATTCCGGGTTCCCATCCATCTGTTGGCAAAACGATGATACTCATCCTGGTTGATGAGGGGAAGATTGAGAATTTGCGAACTCTGATAGAATGGGCGCTTTGCCGACAGGAACATGTCGGTCATCATGTGCTGCTTACTGCCTGCAAAGATGAAATATACATTCGGCAAAAACTGGATATAGGAGCGTAGCAGGGCCTCTGTGCCATCTTCGGGATATTCGGCTATCTGCTGGAACTCGTCGATGGCAATATAGATTCGTTTCTCCGATTGTTTCAGATACTCGAAGATATGTTTAAGGGAATCTTCGCGCTGGCTTGGTGAAACCGTAATCGAGAACGTAGGGATTCCCGTCATCTCATCAAACGACATCGTAGGCTTGTAGCCGGCAAAGAAAGTGGTAATCTTGCGCATGGCAGTTTGCGAGAAAGTATCAACCTTCCCGATAACCGTCTTTGCCAATAATTGGATGAATTGGCTCAGATTTCTTGTGGCATTGATGTCGAGATAGAAACAATGCGTCTCAGGCTCCTGCTTGCTGATATTCTCAAAGACATGGTGTATGAGTCCCGTCTTTCCGATGCGTCGAGGAGAGATGAGGACGATGTTGCGCTCATTCTGCAAAGCCTTCATGATGAGATCCGTCTCTTTCTTGCGGTCGCAGAAGTATTCTGTTCCCTTATATCCGTAGATAACAAATGGGTTATTCAGCTGTTCCATAACGTTTTATATCTATTCCATATTTTATGTTACATATTTTATGAAATGCAAAGATACGATTTTTTATGTAACTATCATCATTCTTTTCCTAATAATTTTTAAAACTTTCATTTTCCGTGTTTCAACTTTCTCATAGACAGCATCGTCGATGAGGTATCTATGACGGTCAGGCAAATGACTGTGTTTTTCACATGCTTTTGTGCTGGATGGTTATGATGCTGATGGAAACGTAGGTGTGAATTGGGGGTATGGTGGTTTAGGTGATGGCTATTTCGACTTGAGCCTCCTTCCTCTGGAGTATACGGATAATGGTGTCTCCGTTGATGAGGAGTATCAGTGGTATCAGGAAATGGTGGTTATTCATTGCCCTGATGATGGTGAAATAGATTATGATTTGACTTCGGGATTAACTCCTGTTGTCGGTGTTACTAAGCCTTGCAGTTCCGATGTTTATGATATCAATGGCCGAAAGGTATCGCTCCCGGTGAAACATGATGGTATCTATATCCGGGGTGGCAAGAAATATACTGTAAAGTAGGATTCTCATCAATTGCAGATAATAAACAAATCCCGATAGGTATGTTGTTGCCTGTCGGGATTTTCCTGCTTATTTCAAGAAGGGCTGCGTAAGAAATCTGTGTACAGATAGGAAAAAGAATTTGCCAGTAACCTTGGGCGTTTCTCTTTATGGTATATCTGCAAAGCATCTTCAGTAACATTTTCTATTGCAATAACTAAAGATATTTAAATATTTAACCCGATATTTTGATATAAATAAAGAAATAACTATATTTGCAGCATGATTACGGAATATGGTATAGAGGCAAAGTCTAATTCTGAGATTATATCAGAATTGGGAGGACGATTCAAGCAATATCGTCTGTTCAGCAATCTCACTCAGAAAGAGGTGGCTGTGAAGGCTGGTGTGAGCATTTTCACCATTAGCCAGTTTGAAAAAGGCGAAGCTAAGAACATAGGCTTTGGCACTATTCTTTCTCTGTTGAGGAGCATTGGATTCCTGCAGGAAGCAGAGAAACTCTTGCCGCCACTGCCAATGCTGCCTAGCCAAGTGAAGAAAATGAATGAAAAGAAGGAAAGGGTAAGGCATGAAAGATAATGTTGTGCAGGTGAATTTGTGGGATAAGAATGTGGGCTTGTTGTCTTGGGATGACAAGCGCAGCTGCTCTGTCTTTCAATTCGACCAGGATTTTATGCAGTATGGATGGAATATTGCACCATTGGTTGCGCCGTTGGATTCTGTTTATGTACAAAGAACTTTCCCTATGTCAGGAAACAGAGAAAAACTATATGCCGGTTTGCCTGAGTTCATAGCAGATTCTCTGCCTGACCATTGGGGAAATGTGGTCTTCCAGAAATGGATGGAAGCCAATCATCTGCAATCCAAAATGGTAAATGCAGTGGATAGACTGTCTTTTATCGGTAAGAGAGCAATGGGTGCCTTGGAATTTCAGCCTGCTCATATCCAGGAGGATGCATCTGTAAATATCGAGTTGGCTTCACTTTATGAACTTGCCAATAAGATATTTCTGGACAGGCAGGATGTGAACATTGATATGAGTAACAGTATTATTCTTGAAGATCTGTACAAGGTGGGAACTTCCGCTGGCGGTCAGCGCCCTAAAGCTATTATCGGTATGGATGAGGCTACAGGTATTATTCGTTCTGGCCAAGCCGATTTGCCGTCTAACTTTAAGCACTATATATTGAAGTTTGATACAGGCAGGAAAAATGAACTTCCTTTTACCAGGGTAGAAATGGCTTATTATCTGATGGCCAAGGATGCCGGTATCAACATGATGCCTTCTCGTTTGGTTGAGATTGAAGGAACCCAGAATTTCCTTACCCAGCGCTTTGATAGGTTGGAGGGCAGAAAAATATATACCCAGACTTTGGCTGCCATGAGTTCCTTGGCTGATACTTACGAAGATTTGTTTGTTGTGGGCAGAAAACTGAATTTGTCGGCAGAAGAGCAGAGTCAGCAATATAGGAGAATGGTGTTTAATGTACTTGCAGAAAATGTAGATGACCATACCAAGAACTTCTCATTTGTGATGTATCCCAACGGAGAATGGCATATATCGCCAGCTTACGACATCGTGTTTTCCGCCGATCCTGATTCGCATTTCTATCGTAACCATGAACTTACGGTTCTTGGCAAGCGAAAGAATATAACGAAACAGGATTTGATGCTTTTTGCACAAAGACAGGATATCAGAAATGCTTCTAATATCATTGAAGAAGTGGAAGACGTGGTGATGAATTTCAAGTCTTATGCCGAAAAAGTGGAAATCGATGAGCACTGGATACGCAAAATAGAACGGGTTTTGGAAGAAATCCGTAAGTAAGCGATTTCATCAGGCAATATTTTTAGCCCCTTACTCCTTTATCTCTTTCATATTTGCAGGATTATAGGGTGTCAACTGCTGCATCTCCTGCTCTGTTGCTTCAGGCAAGGAAGGTATCTTGTTTCTGATGCAGAAATCGGTGATGGCGGCAGCTGATTCTTTGGGTGTAGAAGAATCCGGTTTGATGGATTGCTTCTTTTCTACATACTCCTTTTCCGTGATATATAGCTCGGTAATCACATGGATGAGTTGCTGCTGCTTGTCTTTCTTATGAGAGAAGAGATGGTTGTTGTCTGATTTTTGGAAAAGCAGGTCCTTGAAGGAATAGTAATCTTCAGGACTTATCTGGTAGGTTTCCACCACATGGTCGTAGATATCTGTCTGGGTATAACCGAAAAGCTGGTGTGTCAGATTCTTGTAGGTAGGAAGCTGGTTGATTTCTATCTGACAGATGTTCCGGGTGCTGTCCGTTTGAATACTGCCTATTGTCTGCTGATTAAGCTGAATGAGTTGAGTACCCAGAGAATCTTTCAGCTGATATTTCTTTCGATATTGCTCAATAAGTGTCTTCTCTTCCGGCCAAGGTCGGAAGGTTCCTTTGTCGCTGACCATGAATACTCGCTTTTTGTCTTCGGAAACGAGTCGGCTATTGTGAAGATTTCTTTTGGAATAGGCATTGAGATCCCTCTTTCCATTTTTCAGGTTGATGTAATACTCCACGATGCCGTCGTTGAAGTATTTCATTACAGAGTCGTTGGTCTGGTAACTGCGATAATATCCCTTGAGTCTGATGAAGTGAGGACGGTTCCCTGTTACGTTCACATCCTCCAGTTTCTGTATTTTGGTAATATGTCCAGGCATCTTCTCTTCCTTGTTCTGCGCCATGAGGCAAGTTGGGAGGAAAAGGAGAAGCACAAACAGATATTTCATATTGATGATGCTTTAAAAAACTACTTAATGATGTGCAAAAGTAAGAATAATCAGTTAGATGCGCAAAGAAAATCTGTTATTATTAGGTTAAAACTGTAAATAAGTAAACGATTTCATATAATTATAATACAGAAAAGGGCGGTTATTGCTTTTCTTTTTGTACCTTTGCATTCGTTTGGCAAAAATACTTACCAAATCATGAAGGAAAGAAAATTCATTTTGAATAACAGTTAATATCTAATAATAAATAAAAAATAATGGCTACACTTACAATTTCTATTATTGTCGTTTTCGTGCTCGGCTATGCGCTCATAGCAACCGAAAGCTTGACAAAAGTAAACAAAGCAGCGATTGCCCTGTTGATGTTGGTAGGTTGTTGGACCCTCTACATGGTGGATCCGATGCAGTATCTCCAGTTGATGCACCCTGATTATACAGGTGGCGCTGCAGGTATGGTAGAGAAGGTGACCGGAATCATCCAGGAGCATCTGGGCGATACCGCCACAACACTCTTCTTCCTGATGGGTGCGATGACCATCGTGGAAATAGTTGACCAGAACGGCGGATTCAACTGGGTTCGCAAGGTGATGAAGACCAAGTCGAAGCGTGCGCTCCTCTGGCGTATCGCTGTCCTTACCTTCATCCTCTCGGCTATCCTCGACAATCTGACCACCAGTATCGTGATGATCATGATTCTCCGCAAGCTCGTCACCGACCACAAGGATCGCATGGTTTATGCATCCCTCGTCATCATCGCAGCCAATTCGGGTGGTGCCTTTTCACCAATCGGCGACGTTACCACCATCATGCTCTGGAACAAGGGATTGATTACTGCAGCCGGCGTTATCGCCGAAATCTTCATCCCGTCTGTGGTTTCCATGGTGATTCCTGCCCTCATTCTTCAGACCATGTTGAAGGGCGAACTCGTGATACCTGAGGTTTCTGCCCAGCAGAATGCATCTGTGAGCGATTTCACTGAGGGTCAGCGCAAGGCTGTGTTCTGGTTGGGAGTAGGCGGTTTGATCTTCGTTCCTATCTTCAAGAGTATCACCCACCTGCCTCCATTCGTAGGAATCCTCCTGGTATTGGGCGTTCTCTGGACTGCTACCGAAATTTTCTATCGCGGTTTGCATCGCGGACAGGATGCAGAAGGAACTCAGAAGCGTGTTACCAAGTTGCTTTCTCGTGTAGATATGAGTACCATCCTCTTCTTCCTCGGTATCCTGATGGCAGTATCCTGCCTGGCTGAGATTGGCGTTTTGACTGCTTTGGGTCAGGGCTTGAACGTCGTATTCGATGGCAACCACTACCTCGTAACTGGTATCATCGGTGTGCTTTCAAGTATTGTTGACAATGTGCCTCTGGTAGCTGGATGTATGGGAATGTATCCTGTGGCTGCTGCTGGCGATATGGCTGTGGATGGTGTCTTCTGGCAGTTGCTGGCTTACTGTGCTGGTGTCGGTGGTTCTATGCTGATTATCGGTAGTGCCGCTGGTGTGGTAGTAATGGGCTTGGAGAAGATTACCTTCGGCTGGTATATGAAGCACATCTCCTGGATTGCTTTCGTAGGTTACATCGCAGGTATCGTTTGCTACTGGTTCATCCGCACCTTCCTTTATGCAATCTAATGGATAAGCATTTTCAGATGTAAACCCCACACGCCCTGAAAGGACAGAAGCTTTCTCGCTTACGTGGAAAAGTTTTTGAAAGAAAAGTCTCAAAGTCTCATTTTCTGTTGAAAATATCGGCTTAAAGACTTGACAGATAATAAGATAGAAAGAATGAGACTTCTCGGTTTTGATGTAGGGAAGTCTCATTTATTTATGATGGAAAATCTGGTTAAAGGTTATTCTTGTTGATGATTGATTTGGCAATCATCATTGTGTTGTCCAAATTTGGGTTCTTAGTTTGGGCACTTGTTGCCCACCTCGTGAGCACCGGTTGCTCGTCTCATGTTCACCGGCTCCCCATCACGTGATCCCCGAGGGACCGCTTGGAGAGCATGGTAGGAACTTCTGGAGGGGTGCAGAATTTCTACGCAATGTGTCGATAAAAACATATAAAAAGTACGAAATCTTTTGTGAGTTTCATGCTTTTTGTTTAACTTTGCACCAAATAGACTGCATTCGGCAATTTTAAAGCTGACTTTCATATTGCTCGTTTGCATAATTACTAGCTAAAAGAAAGGATTCGATAATGAATGTAATGCAATTGAATACTGATATTTATAATAGCTTGGGCGTACTTTCTAATGACGAGAGCTATTTGGAAAAAGCTGCACGTTATCTTAAAAAATTGGCACAAGCTAAAAAAGACGTGGAGAATGCAAAGGCTAAGGAAGAAGCCCTTGCGAGTATCAATCAGGCCTTTACGGAATTGAAGCTTCATCGCGAAGGAAAAATGGATTTTATTCCTGCGGAGGATTTGCTTAATGAGTTATAGGATAGAGGTTGCACCTGAGTTTGCCCGTAGATTGAAGAAATTAAGTAAGCGCTATAAGTCTATTAAGCAAGATTACGAAAATTTTTTGCATTCTCTTCAATCTAATCCTCTTCAAGGGGTAGATTTGGGTAAAGGGTTAAGAAAAATAAGAATGAGTATCGCTTCTAAAGGTAAAGGAAAAAGTGGTGGTGCTAGAGTTATTTCCTTTGTGGCAATCATGAATGAAGAGGATGGTTTTATAGAACTATTGGCCATTTATGATAAATCAGAAATGGAATCTATCTCTGATAAAGAATTGTTGAATTTAATGAAACGGAATGGTTTGTTTTAGAGCATAATAACGCAGAATCCTGCTGGTAATACAGCCTGCAGGATCCACTTTCAAAAACCGAACCTAAAAATTCTGCCTTGTATTTTCTAACTAAGCAATTCCTTTTGAAACCTGAATAAGTCTAATTACCTTTAAAAACTAAATCCTATTATATGAATAACGCTGCAAAATGAATTGTTCTTTATCTTTTACTCAGCAGTTGTCTGTTGCTTCTGTAGCCCAGGTCATCTTGCGTTGGCACATGCAGCGAGGCCTCATTACAATACCTCGTTGCGACAATGATGACTACACTGACGAGAATGTCAGAATCTTTGATTTTGAGTTGTCGCCAAAAGACATGGAAACGATTAGTGGGTTGAACAAGAATCAACGTACATACGAGAAGAACGACCCTGATGATTTCCCTTGGTAAGTAGGTTGAGATACAAGAATTTATTGTAAGGAGGAAAGAAAAAGCAGCAAACCATCTGTGTGGTTGCTGCTTTTTCTCTTTGTCTATCCCTTTGCGTTTTCACGTTAGATTGCCGTGCAACTCGTGATACCGAGCGTGGTGGCGAGAGCCGTGAGGATGCTGATGGCAATCTGTAGGATGGTTTTCCAAGTTTCTTTCTTCATAGTGGTAAAAGTTTTAAAGGGTTAATATTTTAGGGTTAAGAGAGTTCAGGCGCTACTTAAGTTCATAGTCTCCATCAGAACCGCCTCCATCAGAGCCTTCTGTGCCAGTCTGGGAACCGCCTGAAGGGTTATCGCCCTTAGAGTCGCCACCTGTAGTGCTGCCTGTGCCCTGAGAATCACTGCCTGTGCCCTGAGATGGAGAATCAGGGTCGCCGTCGGTCTCCTCGGTAGTACTGTAGGTGCCATACTCCTGCAACTTGCATTTCTTGCTGAGCTCAGAGTTGCTCCAGGAACGGGTGTTTCTGAGGATGAGATGTACGCCCAGGATGCTCTGTGCCGTCACATCATTGCGGGTATTTTCCGCCTTTGAGGTCATGCCCATGGAGAAGAGACCGAGCTCTCCAAGTCGGACGCTCTTGCCGTCGAGTACCAGTTCCTGAAGGTGGTCGAGGGCATCCATCAGCACGCCGTGGATGCAGCCACGGGAGTAAGGGGAGCCGTGGTCGGAGATGTGACTTACAAAGTCCTCGAACGACATCTCCCGGTCGGTCACTGCGGTGGCGTACCACTTCTTCTTGCCAGCGTTCTCGCCAGTCTGAGGGGTGCGCTGAATCTTTCTGTACTTCAAAGTTCCTTTAGTGTTAGTTGCCATAATTTTAAGTGTTTAATGTTTAATGTTTACTTAGTGGGGCGTTCCTTTATCGGGGAGGCCTCCCCTTGTGGTTAATTTAGCCTTAGCGGCATGGTGTCCATAAGAGCGATGCATCTTTCTCTGAATCACGATGCAAAGGTACAACAATTTTCCGACACCACCAAATTTCGACATGTGATAAGGGGCGATTTTCAGCACTTCCGCCGAAATGCGTCGCTGAGGGTAGGGGAGGCACGACTTTCGGGCAGAGAAACATAGTTTTGTCGAGGAAGAAACATAGAGTTCTCATCAAGCAAGAATCAAGCAGGAGCATCTTTACCAAGTAAGGGCATCTTCATAAAGCAAGAAAGCTCCTTTTACCTTTTTACTTTTTTACCTTTTGAAACTTTGGTGACGGTGACAGTGACAGTCCGATTTTCCGCACCCCTCCCTTCTGCGAACCCTTCGCCTTGGAGGGCGAAGAGAAAAGTAAAGAATTGTTAATGTTATATTTTTATATTTATATATATAAATATAAACTTTCTCTTTCACCCTTTTCCCACTCGGAGGGGAGTTGCGGAATTTTGGACTGTCACTGTCACCTGTCACCAAGTTCTTTTATTTTTTTCGAAGTTTTCCGCTCTAAAATTTGGAGGTTACAGAAAAAACATCGTACCTTTGCTGCACTAGAACCCGCCAAGCCTCTCATTGAAGCTCAAATGTGCGGGTCGTTTTTTATATGTGAAAAAGATTACGACATGGCAACAACTATTCCTTTTACAAAAACTTACACATCCCCTGCCCACTTGGTACAACTCCTGAAAGCAAGAGGTCTATCCATCCATAATAACCAAAAGGCTGAACACTATTTGCAGTACATTGGCTATTATCGCCTTTCTGCGTACATGTATCCGCTTCTGAATGCGCTGAAGTCGCAGCACCAGTTCAAGCCCAAGGCATCCTTCGGGAAAGTGATGATGCTCTACCGATTTGACAAGAAGCTGCGCTTGCTCATATTCAACGAAATCGAAAAGATAGAGGTTGCCGTGCGAAGTGCCATCGTCAACATCGGGAGCAAGATGACAGGCAATCCTTTCTGGATGACGGACTGTGCCAACTTCACCAACCAAGCAAGGTTCTCCAAGACCTTGAAGCTGATAGAGGATGAGTATTCCCATTCGAGGGAGGATTTCATCCTTCATTTCAAGGAGACTTATTCCAACCCTTATCCCCCTTCGTGGATTCTCTCGGAGATATTGCCTTTCGGTGTAATGACCAACATCTACGTCAACATCAAGGACAAGAAGATAAAGAAGCGGATAGCCCAGTCCTTCGGCTTGCAGGCCATACCGTTTGAGTCGTGGCTCACCATCGTGGCCTTGACCAGAAACTCATGTTGCCATCATGCTCGTGTATGGAACAAGCAGAACACCATCCGCCCCACGATGCCCAACGTGGTGCCATTGCCTTGGATAACCCTGCGCTCTGACCCTCTCCGCATCTATTTCAACCTGTGCATCATCAAGTACTTCCTGAATACGATTTCCCCAGGCTATGACATGAAGGAGAAAGTCCAGACGTTGCTCACTTCGTTCTCGGAAGTGGATGTTTCGGCGATGGGATTCCCTGCCAGCTGGGAGGAAGAGCCGCTGTGGAAGTAAATTTTCTCCAATAATATTTGGCGATTCAAAGATAATATTGTATCTTTGCACCGACAGTTCCCACCACGCTTCCCACTTGCACAGCGGATTAGGGTGGGACTTTTGCTGAGTGCGACACGGTACCTACCTCGCACTCAACCCCAAAGAATATTAAACGTTTTATACAACGAAGACTATGGATACAAACGAAAGAACAAAGCAAAACACAGAGGCATACAATGCCTCCGAGAAGCAGCATAGCAAGACATGGCTCGCCATGCAGAAATACAGAGGCACCGTAACGGTATATGACAAAAGTTTGTTCTACTAAAGATATTCGTAAAGACCTTGATTCCCAATAGTCCCTGAGTATGCCTCAAACTATTGGGGGTAGTTTTATATTATCCGAAATCTACATTTTTTCTTCGAAACCTTCTCTTTTTCCAATTATTTTTCGTACCTTTGCGCCTATATAAACAAAGCAAATCGAATATGGGCAATATATTGAAACTGATAGAGCAAGAGACGGAAGGAAAGGTCTTCAAGTCTTTCAAGTACTGTTTCGATACAGTACAGATGCCTCATATCGTTTACGAAGAGCAGGAGAACACCTATATTCCACTCAAGGATTTTGCCGAGGATGTACATGACCCGAAATCAAGGGACATGCGCCATGAGGCTGAGATGCGCATGAAGCAACCACCTATTTTCCAATACTTTCTTGATGGTTCCAGAAAAGTCTATAAGATAGATGACATCCAGTACGACAACAAAGTATTCCCTATTGTGAGCGGACAGATTTCCGTATGTTGTTGCAAGAGAGAAATGCAAGATGACGGTTTGCATTTCAAGTCTTTCCATAACATCGAGCAAGAGGTATATTCCACTATTTGCCTACCAGTAGCAGCTAATTCGGAAGGTGTTGACGACAAAATATTCTTCAATAACCTCGCCTTGAAAATCAAGGCGTTACAAAATGGGGGTAAAATTGAGAAGATTTTATACTACCCTACGAAGTGCGTAGGCAATGAAACTTTAGAGAACAAAGGCATTGCGAAAATACAGGATGAGATGGTGGATTGCGAGAAGAGAATCGTTGCTCGCCTTACAGCAAAACACTTGCTCACCCAAGATAGTTATCTCATCAAGGACGGTACCATACAGTATCGTCCCATGAAATCCACAGACTACAAAGAGCTCGTAAACATCAGAAACAACTATCGCAGAGTGGTGGGTGTTTCCAAGTCTTTCAACCCCAATCTGATGAAAGACAAGAAAGGACAAAGCAATGCTGCCGCCATTGCCAATTTGCCCTTGTTTCATCGTACTCCAGCCTATCTTTGGAAACCAGGTGAAATGTTTGGTGATGTGCATTTTGCCATTTGGTATGTCCGTATTCGAGACAAGCGATATTCGGAGACCCCTTACTCTGGAATTTTGAAGTTGGAAAAGATGCTCATGACTGGCAAGGAGAACGAGCAAGGACTCTCTACCGAGGAAATAGACATGATTACTGCCAACATCATCAATGAGAGAAATCCTGTATGCTATGGCTCTGATGCAAGATGGGCCAACCATCTTTATCCTGTCTATATGACGGAGGCTTACTGCAAGAGCAAGTTCATCAGCGACGAATATTTCATCAACTTATTTTAAAAAGTTTATCACACTATGGAAGTTATAGGAAAGATTATAGCGACAGAGAAGCAACCTTCGACGATTGAAAACTTTACATTTTGGACGAACAAGGATGTAAAGCTGAAACCCTTTGACGTGGTCGTGGTTGACCACATACAAGGTTCGAAGACGTATGGTGTGGTGGAAGAAATTTTCCACATGACAGATTCGCCAAGTGCCTTGGCTGGATTCATATCGAGTGATTTCGGAAAGGTGGAGACAGAGGCCTATACAGAGAGAATCGGTATGAACTATGTGAAATGCAATGTGGTGGGCAACGACCAAAACATATACATTCCAGTGCAAGAAGGTAAGTTGGTGCATTTGGCGACCAATGAGGAGATAAGAGAAGCCCTTGGATTGGATGATGTCAAAAATCCTCTTCCTGCTGGTTACATCGAAATGTATGACGGTGAGAACAAGACCACCATACCTGTTCACTTCAATTCGCATTACTTGATAGGTCCTGAGGGTGCTCATCTCAACATATCGGGTATATCGGGACTGGCATCCAAGACCTCGTATGCTATGTTCCTGATGAAAGCTATCCAAGACATGTCGATGAAAAACGATGACGAATCTGTAGCATTCATTATGATGAACGTAAAGGGTACTGACTTACTGTCCATCGACCAGATGAACCAACGCAAGAATGAACTTGACGAGATTCGCCCTGTCTATGAGCAGTTAGGCATAGAAATGCAACCGTTCCAACATGTGAAGTACTTCTATCCTTACAGTAAGGACAAGACTACTTACACCTACGAAAAGGCAAACCGCATAGATGAAAGACTCTCCATGCACAAGGCTTTTCAATACAAGTACTTGTTTGAGAACACGGAAGACAGGGAATGTCTCGACCTGTTGTTTGCCAATGTGGATGACCCTAACGATACCGTGGAGTCTATCATCAACTACATCATTGCTGGAAGTGGAAAGTTTAGCAATGTAGAAACTTGGAGTGACTTAAAGCAAGCCCTCCAAGAACAAGCCAATCCGACGGAAAAGACAGGGAACGGCAAAGAAATATCGGTGCTTAGTTGGAGAAAGTTCTACAGGTTATTCAACAAAAGTTATCAGAAAAACCAAGAAATGTTCACTAACAGACTGGGTGGCGATACAAGCGTTCGATTGAGAGACAAGATTGCAGAAATCAAGAATAATGATGTATTTGTGGTGGATGTGGCAAAACTGGATGAGGAATCGCAAGGCTTCGTCTTTGGCGATGTGATGCGTGCCGTATATAATCTCAAGTTAGGCAGTACAGACCGAGACGACAAGGACATTCCAAGCCGAATAGTCATCTTCGTGGACGAATTAAACAAGTATGCTTCCAATGATGTGCCTAAGTCCTCGCCTATCCTGCACCAGATATTGGACATTACGGAACGTGGTCGCTCATTGGGAATTGTACTGTTTGGAGCAGAGCAATTTGTCAGCGACATCCACAAGCGAGTGAAGGGTAACTGCGCTACACAGGCTTTCGGGCGAACCAATGCCATAGAGATAGCCAAGGAGGATTTCCGTTTCGTGCCGTCTGTATATAAGACGATGCTCACGAGGTTGAAGCAAGGAGAATACATCATACAAAATCCGATATTCCGCTCTATGCTCAACATCAAGTTCCCTAAACCGATATATTTATACTACGAATAAAAAATATGACAGAATCAATCATTGGAAAAAACGTAATCGAGTCGCTCACTACAGGAATGTATGAGAATCCACTTTTCGTTTACAGAGAGTACATACAGAATGCTGCCGATGCCGTGGATCATGCAGTAAAGTCTGGCGTTCTGCAAAAGGGCGAAGAAGCCATTTCGGTAAGAATAGATAACGAGCGCCAAGAGATCATTATAGAGGACAACGCCATAGGCATAGAGTCTGCCAAGGCTTTCAGTATATTACGCAACATAGCGAAATCTACCAAGCAAAAAGGTATCGACAAAGGCTTTCGTGGCATTGGTCGATTGGGCGGTCTGGCATATTGCCAAAAGCTCACCTTCGAGACTTCTTGCAAGGGCGAAGATGTTAAGTCTATAGTAACTTGGGATGCGGAGAAGTTGCAGAATCTCATCAATGATACCGAAGACAAGTCAAGTGGTGAAGAAGTGGTAAAAGAAGTTACCTCTTTCGATTCTAAAAAAGAAGACAAGGATGAGCATTATTTCAAGGTTGTTATGGAAGATGTTAACTTGGGAGATTTGCTAAATATAGACGAGGTGACTAATTATCTACAAATGGTTGCGCCAATAGACATCAATAGTTCATTCTTATACAAAAAAGAAATCCAAAAGTACATGAATGAGCACCAACTTTCTGTAGATACCTACAACATCTATATCAATGGTGACCAAATCTTTAAGCCATATAACTCTAAGATTTACTCATTTGACAAAGCTGGCAACAAGAAGACCGCAGGAAATGTTTATCAAGTGAATTACTTTAACAGAAAGAGCGCAAGTGGCGAGCCTTTGTTTTGGGGGTGGTTTTCTATGACAAGTCTGGAGGGCCAAATCCCTTCAGCTAATTTGGCAAGAGGCATCAGATTACGTTCCGCCAACATTCAGATAGGAGATTCTGAGATTTGCAAAAAGTTCTTTACAAGCACTTCTGACCAAAGATTCTCTTTTTATTTTTTCGGAGAATTACATGCCTTGAACAGCAAGCTGATTCCAAACTCCCGAAGAGACTATTTCGAGGATAACGATATATGCAAGGAGTTTGAAAATGCTGTAAAAGAAGAATTTTTGAAGCTAAAGAAATACTGTTATGAAGTTTCAAATTTGAAAAGTTGCTACAAGAAAATTTCTTCAACAGAAAAAATAAGAAAAGAAATCGAAGAAAAAGATAAAAAAGGTTTTACAAATAAAGAGGAACAAGAAGAATTATACAAGAAATTTGAAGAGCAAAAGGAAAGAGATAAAAAGACTATAAAGGAACTTGATGCACAACTTGCCAAAATTAAAGTCTCAGGCTCTCCTGTTGCATCACTCGTGGATCGAATCAAAGAAAATTATAACCTCGGCACAACGTCTGCTCAGTCTTCGTCTCCTGCACCTTTTCCAAAGCCAGAACCATTGCCTGCGTCAAGCAAACCTAAGTTCCGTACCGATGGAAAGGCATACTCCAAGATGTCGAAGGCTGAGCGTAAACTGGTGGGTAAGATTTACTCGGTCATTTCCAAGGTCTTTCCTGATGAAGGAATGCGCAATTCCCTCATAGACAAAATAGAGGAGGAAATCACGAAATGAAACGTAAGGTATTGTTGATAGAACCCAACTATAAGAATAAGTTTCCTCCGATAGCACTCATGAAACTCTCGACTTATTTTAAGTTGAGAGGGGATGATGTCGTCTTTTTCAAAGGCGACTTGAAGGATTTTGTAATTCGAGAGATAACAGAAGAATGTATCAAAAAACTCAATGATATAGACTCCAGTATCAACTGGAAGTTGAAGGGACATTACATATTCGAGTTCATCAAGAACCGAAGAAAAACAGACCTGGAGGCGATAGGTATCGACAGGTCTAAGTATGCACTCTTGCTATATCCTTGGCTAGAACATTACAAGAGATATTTCCATACAAAAGAGTATCAAAAACATCCCAAGTGGGACTGGGTAGGAGTTACGACACTCTTCACATTCTATTGGAAAATCACAATAGATACCATTTTGTTTGCCAAGAACTTGGTAAAAAATCCTGAACATAATCTCATGATAGGAGGCGTGTTGGCTTCCATCCAACCAGACGAAATAGAGGATGCCACTGGTATCAGACCGCATTGTGGTACATTGCACACTCGCCATGTAGGAGACGTTCCAGGCGACATCGACGATGACAATCCATACATTATCGATGAGTTGCCGTTGGACTATTCCATCTTGGAGGAAATCGACTATGTATATCCAGACAACAATGCTTATTACAGTTACTCCACACGTGGCTGCATTCGTCATTGTCCATTCTGTGCTGTGCCTATATTGGAACCACAGTATGCAGCTTATTTGCCGCTTCATGACCGTATCACACGAACCCGAAGACTGTATGGTGAGCAGCAAAACTTGTTGCTGATGGACAACAACGTGTTAGCTTCCAAGAACTTGGCGACAATCATCGAAGACATCAAGTCGTGTGGTTTTACAAAAGACTCCAAGTATTTCGAGCCAGACTATTATGAGATAGCCATCAGAAACTTGCGCTTGCACATCAATGACAGAGGGTATATTCGAAAATGCCAAAAGTTGTTAGCAGAGCTCAATCTTTCCAAGTCGTTGTCAGAAGAAGACCGAGAACGAATTTATGCCATAAGGGACGAATACGGATTGCTCCATATCGAGTCTTGCACTCGTGAGGCGATATTAGGAAGTTATTATTTGTTTGTTCCTTATTTTGTCAAGAAAGCAAAAAAGCATATCAAGAAAGGACGAACCAGATTTGTGGATTTTAACCAAGGCGTAGATGCACGCCTCTTCAATGAAGAGCGAGTCAGCTTGTTGGCGCAAATCCCTATCAGGCCCTTGCGCATTGCATTCGATGACATGAAGACAGAAAAGGCATATGTCAAGGCATTGACCATCAGCGCAGAGCATGGATTTAAAAGTTTCTCCAACTATCTGCTCTACAACTTCAAGGATGACCCGATAGATTTGTATCGCAGAATGAGAATCAATGTCGATTTGTGTGAGAAACTGAATGTGGACATCTATTCGTTCCCGATGAAGTATCACCCAATACGTGACGAACACAGTCATGACAGAGACTATATCGGCGAGAAATGGAACAAGAAGTACGTGCGTGCCGTGCAAGCTATACTCAACGCCACCAAAGGAAAAATCGGAAGAGGGGTATCTTTCTTCGAGAAAGCTTTTGGCAGGAACGAGGAAGAGTTTATGGAACTTCTCATCATGCCCGAAACGTTCATCATATTCCGTTTGTTCTTCGAGCATTTGGGATATACAGCCAAATGGAGGGAGAAAATGCACGCCCTGACAGAAAGCGAGAAAGAGGAATTGTATCCTATTATCTTCAAAAACGACTTCAACAACATAGATGAACTCACAGCCAACCCCAAGTTGAAGGATGTGCTGAGGTTCTATAAAAATTACCGTTCGGAGATTGCCGACCACAGTTCTGAGCTATATCAACTGAAAGTGCAATTTGATGAAGAAATGAAACAACAAAAGAAATGAGCAACAAGCAAGCCATCGAGCAACAACTGAACCACATCATAGAGAATACGGACAGGTTGGAAACCATACATTCCACATCAGCCCAATTCTTTTCGATGGTGTCTCTATCATACGAATTGATAGACCTTATAGGCAAACTAAACGAAGAGGAGAAGAACTTGGTCTCTTTTCCTCCTTTGTTTGTCGACTACTCGAATCAGGACAGCATGGCATGTTTCCCATTTGCAGAGCAGATGGAAAGGCTGCATGAAGCTATGTTGCACATTCAGGATTATACATTCTCTGCAGAATCAAACCATACCCAGTCACTTCCCATAATTTTGGAAAACGAGGCATTCAATCCTGCTCTATCTCAATCTTTTACTTCAGAAAAAAATATTGAAGTTGCGCCAACTCAATTCAAATTGCCTGAATGTAACGAGGTTATCATAGGTGGTTTCAATGATACAACTCGTACTCTGCTACATCTATTTTATCTGATTGCCAAGCATCTGTCAAACATTCAATATCGCATATTGCACCCAGACTTCAGCCTTGTTTTAAGAAATGAAAAGGACTACCTCCGAACTCTCCCTATTTGGAAGAACGAGATAAACGAATTTAAAACCAACAAAGCCTTTGACACCCAAGATGCTACAAGTGAAGAAATAAGGAATTTCTTAAAAGACTACAGAAAGAAGAAAAATCAAGAGATAAAGGAGTTGTCCTTCTTTGGTGTTATTCAAGGTTGCCTAAACCATCATTCGCAGCATCTTGATATGGTTTCCATAATTGCTACATTGCACGCTATGCACAATGACATAGATGTTAAGGAGTTTTACACATTTATCTCTATCATTTGTCTCAATGATGTCATCCATGAAGAAATGCAACAGAACGAGCGTTCCAAAGAGCAACAGCGGCCACACAATACTACATACAATAATCTGAATGTATATGGGGATTTCAATTACTACCCTAATGGAACACAACAAAATACCAAGAGTGACTTTACAGACAAAAACAATGAGGTCGCCCCCGACTCCCTACGCAACTACATATTCGACACTCGGCTCTTCGACTCCGACGAAAAGCTACAAGCCTTGCTTGGCGAGATAGCACGAAGCATCGACCTTGGCGAGTACAACGCCATCTACGGCAATAACGAGCATGGCAGAATCAACCCTACGGCAAAGAATCAATGGTACTATATCTTCGAGGCTCTGCTGGAGGCAGACGTGTGTCGCAAGGAGGTGGGTGACAAGGAGTTTGTTGCACAGATGATGGAGTGGTTCCCTACGGCATTCTCTTATGAAACTCCTGAGGAAATGAAAGCGATGACTGTCAAGCTGCGCAAGTCCATTTCTCGTGAACGCTCCTCGTGGAAATACGGTGGTGCCAAGGAGGTGACCAAGCTGAAGGACATGTGGGCAAGGCACAGTCAGCTCGGCATTGCCTACGAGAAGGTGAGCCGTTTCTATGAGATAGCCTATAAAGGACTTTACATGCGGCTTGTGGGGATGAAAGATGAGCTAATGGGTGTAAAATAGTTAAATAAACTCATGCAGCATCAAAAAATATTCGGAATATTTTGTCGTAAACGAAAAAATGCTTAATTTTGCAGCAGAGTTCATCCATCATTTGAAGGAAGGAAATCGAAGGACGTTAGGACAAGATGCCTTGCGTCCTTTGCTGTTTTTATAGGAGTGTGTCGCATCTTCGCTGATAGAGACGTTCAATCTTGTTACGCATCTTGTCTTTTCCTTCCAGTTTGTATGCGGTTAACATATAATAATAGGGATAGATGTACTCATTCCCATGTGCATCTTTTTTCTTTGCTTCCTTGGGTTCCAGCACTATCACATATTGCTCTGCCTTGTCGTAGATGTATGTTCTTTTCTCACGTCCGTTCTTCGTCGAAAAGATGAGCATGTCGTTTCTCTTGCGTTCCTCTATGTGAAACTTGATCCAATGCAGACGGATGCTTCTCGCTCGGTCGTACTCCCGATGGTTGGTGGTATGGTCAACGACCTTTGTGGTCAAGTGCCAGAAAAGCATCTCCAGCTTGTCCATTCCCTCTCTTGGGATAGGATAGATTTTCTTCATGCGAAACGAAAGCTTGTCATTGTCTTGGATGTCTCTGTTGAAGATTCGGCGCAAGGAGGTTGTTCTTTGCGCAGGTGTCATGGCATCTACTTCGAGGAGAGCATTATATTGTTTGGTAAGATTGAACATTATTTCAAGTTTATGAAGAAGAGATTCAGTTTGTTTGATGAATTGGAGTGCGCCAAGTCTGGGCAATGCTTTTTGATTTGCGCCAAGACTTTTTCCTTTGCGCCACTTCTCTTTTCTGGCACGTTTATCTCGTATGCTATGGCTCCCATCAAGAGGTCAGCCATCTGCAACAGCAGACTTTCTTCCGAGCGTATGCACTGCACCTTCCGAAATACTCCAAACTGCACGTTTAGGATGTCTCTCAGTCTGTTTGCCTTTGTGTTCGACCAAGTGTCCTTGATGTCAAGATACACATTGTAATGGTCGGTCGTATCGACCTTGTAGTTCAAGAGCCGATAATACATCTTGTAATAGAAATCGTCAAACGTGGTGTTAGGCTCTTCGAGCTGGATATACTCTTTTTGCACGCCTATGGCACGAAACTTCAAGTCTGTGTCAAAGAAATAGTCGATGAGTTCGAGGTAGAACTGTAGTTTGGACCGTGACACGTTAGTCCATTTTATCTCAGCATAGAAATGATGCTTCTTTTTGATTTCCTTGATGCGCTCCGAGTGTCTTTTCACTTGTGGATAGGCACAACTGATGTTGCCAAGCAGCATATACGGCTTGTGGTCATGCTCCAGATGGCAGCTCTCATCGCAATATATATTAAAAGTCTTGTTCGCCATTATTTTTGATTTTTCGGCAAAGGTAATCATTTTTTATGAAAGTCCATCTCTTTTGTTCAAGAACTTGTAATCTTTCGCTAAAATATCTTTTACGTTAGACGCTTCGTTAGACGGAATAGACGGAAACCCACGAATTGATTAGACCGATTAGACTGGCTCGCTCTCGCTTCGTTTTTTCTTTTGCCGTCCTTGTTTTTTGCCCTACCTTTGCCTACGGAAATCAGAACAGCACCGAGTTCTGAGGTTCGTGGGCTTTCCTGTGTAACGCCATGTTGTAATTGGCACACAAGGATGTTACCCACTCGCTCTTTGACGAGGTTGATACATTTATAATTTGTTCCAGAATGGACTTTGTCCATCCTGAGTTTTTTAAGATTTCCTTGCTTCTTCGCCATGAAGCATGGAAATTACTCTAATGGCGACTTTCTATCAAAATAATATAAATCTTTAAATTTTTTAATCGATATGACAAATTCAATTAATCAGACTGCTACCGTCATGGTGTTCAACAACTCTGAGTTCGGAAATATCCGCATCTCTCTCGACGGCAAAGGCGAGCCGCTTTTCTGCGGCAAAGATGTGTGCGAGGTTTTGGGGTATCGCAGAACCGCAGATGCTGTAAACCAACATGTTGATATATCTGACTCGGTAAAACACCGAATCAGATGCGAGGGGCTTAGATGTGGCAAGCCTGTGGTGCAGTATCGCAGTGTACTCTTCGTTACGGAGAGCGGTTTCTATGCCTTGGTACTCGGCTCGAAACTCGACACCGCCCAGAAGTTCAAGCATTGGGTTACTGCTGTGGTGCTGCCGCAGATTCGCAAGACTGGCGGCTTCGTTCCTCTCCATGAGGGCGACACAGACGAGGACATCCGCCGCCGTGCCGAGGAAGTGCTTCGCAAGACGCTCCAAGAGAAGGATTCCTTCATCGCTCAGCAGAAGAAGCTCATTGCCGAGCAAGAGACGGAAATCGACCGCCTGCTGCCGAAGGCTCTCTACGCTGACAATGTGCTGGACAGTATATCCTGCTACACCACCACGCAGATAGCCAAGGAGCTGGGCATGACGGCGCAGGAACTGAACCGACTGCTCTGCGCAGAGCGTGTGCAGTATTACCAGAGTGGACAGTACATGCTGTATGCGGAGTATGCTCACCGTGGGCTGGCGAAGAGCCGCACGCACTTCGACTTGTTTGTCGGAAGGGATACCGTCTGTACGAGGATGTATCTCGTGTGGACGGAGAAGGGGCGCAAGTTCATTCACCAAAAGGTAAAAGGGTAAAAAAATAAAAAGGTAAAAGACATTCTGCCTTATTTTTATCCATAAGCAGTAAACACTTAACATTACTCATTTAACATTAACGAAAGATGGAAACAAAAATCATGAGAGTAGTGAAGCAGGGAGAGACCTTCCTTGTTGATTCACAGAAGAGCGAGGGCGGAAAGCTCGCTAAGTGCAACATCGTGTTGCAGGAGTTCGGAGGCAAGTATGAGAACCAGTTTGCGGCAGCGATGCTTGGCAACAACGCACAGATTAAGCTCTATGCCGATGAGTTGGTTATCGTGAAGCTCCGCTTTCAGACCCACGAGTATCAAGGACAGGTGTTCCAAGACATCTTGGTGCAGGACATTAGAAAGGTAAAAGGGTAAAAATGTAAAAAGGTAAAAGAACTTTTTAATCGAAAATACATTGAAAATGTTTGGAATATCACAGAGCGTAAGAAGCCGAGGGGTGCAGGTCTGCACCCCCGAGCTTTTCCACCAAGCTACCCAGAGTAGCCGGGTGAAGGACGTTTGCGCGCAGATTGAGGACGCACTCGAACGCAAGCGCCGTGGCGAAATCTGCCAGGAGGACTATGATGCGATGAAGACTCAGCTGAAGAGCCAGCTCCCTATCCTCACGCCCCACGCCACATTCAAGAATGGTCGCCGCCTCAACGCTGACGCCATACCGAGCGGACTGAGCATCTATGACAAAGATCATATCCCAAATCCCAAGGGATATTGGGAAGTGAAGAGTGAAGAACTAAGAGTGAAGAATCCAAGTGCTTTGGAGAGAATCCTCTTGGTGCATGTAACGCCATCCTTGGAGGGCTTGCGCCTCGTCTTCACGATTCCCGATGGCATGGACTTGGCTCAGGCGCAGAAGTGGATGTCGGAGCAACTGGAGGATGCGGACTATGACGTTTGCGTAAAGGACTTGGCGAGACCTTCCTTTATCGTGCCAGAGGAGTATATCCTCTACATCAACGAAGGCGAGCTATTCAAAGAACACAATTCATCAATCAACAATCAAAACAACAATCAAATCAACACCCAAATCAACAATGACACTAACGACAAAGACAATCGACTTTCGGGCAACAATGGCAATCCTGCTGTTTCTCTTGGCTCTCCTGCTGAGCATGCCCAACCTGCTGATACTAATCATTCTGATGATAATCATATCGGCGATAATGGAGGGAATCAAGGCAATGGCGGAATGGAGACCGAGAAAAACTTCCCGATGGAATACGACGGAATCCCATATTCGTCGATAACCTCGAAACTGGTTGAGCTATTGGGAGGCGAGCCTCAGCATGGCTCACGCAACAGTTTCATCTTCACGCTGTCGTGTTACTTGCGCTACCTCTGCGATGACAATCGAGACTGGATAAAGGCTATCCTCCCGACCTTCGGCGAGGAGCAGCAGAGAGCCTACGCTACGGTAGATAGTGCCTGCAACCGCAAGCAAAGCCACCGAATGCCGAGCATCGTTCGCAAGGCAATCTCCCTCTGCCAGGACGAGCAAGCACGAGGCAGAGCCGCCAACTACGACACGGACGATTTCGGCGACATCGGAAACCCCGAAAGCTATTTCTATCGCATCCACGAAATGCCAAGCAAATTGCCGAAGCTGATAAAGCTATTGGTGAGCAGAACCCCGACCATTTTCCAGCCAGCCGTATCGCAAGCCGTGTTTCCAAGCCTTGCCGCCCACCTCTGCGACACACGCTTCCGCTACATCGACAACGTGGAGCATGAGGCGACCTTAATGAGCATCCTTTGCGCACCGACTGGAAGCGGAAAGGAATCCATCACCCAGCCGATAAATCATATCATGGCTGATATAAGAGCGAGAGATGCCGAGCAACGAGAGCGTGAACGAGCTTGGAAGGACGAATGCAACCGTAAAGGCTCGAACAAGGACAAGCGAGAGCGTCCCGAAGGCTTGGTTATCCAAGAGGTGAACATCGACATGACGAACCCTGCTTTTGTATTGCGCATGAAAGAGGCGGAGAACCATTTTCTTTATGCGAAGATAAACGAGCTGAACCTTTTCGATGCCCTCAAAGGCAAGACCAACCAGCACTTCCGCATCATGGAGCTTGCCTTCGACATCGGCAATTACGGTCAAGACCGTGTGGGCGTGCAATCAGTGACCGAAACGGTAAAGGTTCGCTTCAACTGGAACGCCTGTTGCACCCCGAAGAAATGCCGCGACTACTTCCGCAGAGTGGTGACGGATGGTCCCATCTCTCGCATCAGCTTCGCCACCATCGAGCGCAGACCGTGCGGTTCGGCGATGCCCATTTATGGCACGTACGATGCCGCCTTCGACGAGGAATTGAAGCCCTACATCGACAACCTCCTAAAGGCTCGTGGATTGGTGGATTGCCCTCAGGCTATGAAACTCGCCAAGAAACTGGTGGAGGAAAACGCCGAGTTCGCAAGGCTCTCCCAGAACTACGTCTTTGAAAATCTTAGCTTCCGAGCCAATGTCATTGCCTACCTAAAGGCGTGCGTCCTCTACGTGGCTAATGGCATGAAATGGGAGAAGAGCATCGAGGACTTCATCCGCTGGAGCGAGCGTTACGACCTATGGTGCAAGCTGAAACTCTTCGGGCAGATGATATACGATGCCGACGGCGAGCAAGACAAGGTTTCTCGCACGGCCCCTAATGGCCCGAAGAACCTGCTCACCCTCTTGCCCGACAGCTTCACCGAGGACGACTACGTGAAGGTGCGCCGTTCGCAAGGCTTCGACAACGACGACCGCAAGCGCATCAAGGATGCCTTGAAGCAATGGGTGCATCGTGGGTATGTGGCAAGGATGGAAAGTGGTGACGGTGACAGTGACAGTCCGATTTTCCGCAAGTTGAAATTTTTAAAACAATAAACGACAATGGAAATCATTTTGAAACGAATAGCAAAGAAGAACACCTATACCATCGGAAGACTCTTTATAGTGAAGAGTGAAGAGGGAAGAGTGAAGAATTCATGTGCTAAGGGAACTGATAGCAAGCCAGTGGTGCAACGAGAAATCCTCCCAGGCAAACGCTTGGGTGACAAGCGAATCATCCACTATGAGGTGGACGAGAGCCAACTCACCAAGGAGTATTACTTCTGCGACACCTTGGAGCCGACTTGGCGCAACCTTCTCGGCATCGACTTGAAGCCCGAAGAGGTGGATGCCCGATACAGCCGACAATCGGGCAAGAAGGCTCGCAAGATACCAGGCAAGACGGCTATCCCCGAAGGCTCTTACCCAGTGGTCATCACGAAGTCGCCCCGATTCAAGACGTGGCTTCCCCTCGTGCAAGGCGTGCCAAACTTCGAGGGCATCCGCATCCACGCTGGCAACTATCCCGACGACACGCAGGGCTGCATCCTCGTGGGGGAGAACAAATACAAGGGCATGGTGGTGAACTCCCGACAGTGGCTGAAACGCCTCATCGACCGCATTACTGAGGCGAGGGAGAGAGACGAGGCAATCTGGCTCACCGTCATCTAATATCTAAGGAATAAATAAAAACGGAGCGTGATTTCACAAGCACGCTCCGCTCAAACTTAAACAACCTATGTTTGCTTGAAATTTTATAATATTGTAATGTGTTAAAAATCAAGTATAATGTAGGAAATAGGTATCGCTTCTAAAGGTAAAGGAAAAAGTGGTGGTGAAGGGTGAGAGCTTGATTTCTGCAGTCAAGCGTCCGTAGAGTCCTCCTTTGCTTCTTGATAGATTACTGAGAATCCAGAAAGTAGCACTACCGCAAACCACAAGCATGATATTGTCCCTGCCACTACACCAGCCATTTCTGAAGTTCTCGAAGGCTGGTAGAATTCCTGAACGAGGGGTATCCATCTATGGAAGTTCGTCAATGAATATGACTTGCCGTTAGCCCTTGTCTTGGCCTTGTAGCAACTGTTCAAGCAAAAAGAACGCTTCCATCCAGGACTTTGGCATCTTATAACCTTCCAATTTATATTCTGCCGCAATTATGCTTTTTAATACTTTATCGGCAAGATATAGACTATTAATTCTCTTTACGAAGTTTTTTTGTCAATATTGCTACATTTTTTTCGCAGCATACGAAATTTGTGGTTATTTATAGCAGCTCTCTTGCTATCCAGGCACAGGCTTCGGCATCTGCCAAGGCGTTGTGATGCATGGTGAGGTCGTAACCGCAATAGGCAGCTACGGTCTGGAGCTGATGGTTGGGGAGGAGAGAGCCCAGCTTTCTTCGGGAGGCACGGCAGGTGCAATGGAATTCATAGCCGGGGTATTCCATCTGATACGTCTGGAATACTGCCTTCAGGCAGCCTTCGTCGAAGGAGGCATTGTGGGCTACCAGAGGCAGACCTTCTATCTTGGGCGCAAACTCTGCCCAGACTTTCGGGAAGACAACCGCATTCATCGTGTCTTCCAGAGTTAACCCGTGAACCCGCGTGTTCCAATAAGAGTAATATTCCGGTTCGGGCTTGATGAGGCTGTAGAAGCTGTCTGCTATCTCACCATCCCTCACTATTACGATACCCACCGAGCAGACGCTTGTACGTTGCTGGTTGGCTGTCTCGAAATCTATCGCTGCAAAATCTTTCATCGAATTAAGTATTTATGTTTTTATTTTAGTTGCAAAAATACTATTTTTTAGGCTCAATCATCCTAAAAGTATAAGATTTAAGAAAGTTTTAGGATGAATTGTCTTAAAAGTCCTCAAATTCAGGAAGTTTTAGGATAAACCATCCTAAACATTTTCTCCTATCCCCATATTTAGGTATTTCTCAGAAACCATCATTTTTAGGTATTGCAGATAAAGAGAAAAGGATGTATCTTTGCAGCCGAAAAATAGATGCATTGAGATAAATGAATGCAACTGGTATGAATAAATGTAACTAAAGAGATAAAGACAAATGAAAACAACTATCGTAATTTATGGCTCTTCCACTGGTTCTTGCCAGTCGATAGCCGAAACCATCGCCTCTAAGTTGGGCGTGGAAACTGTAGATGTAGCTAACATCGATGAGGCTACTATCGCAAGTCACGAGAATCTCCTTCTCGGTACTTCTACATGGGGTGCAGGCGAGATGCAGGATGACTGGTATGACGGTGTGAAGACGCTCAAGAGTGCTGGATTGGCTGGCAAGACTGTGGCTCTCTTCGGTTGTGGCGACAGCGAGTCATATTCTGACACATTCTGCGGCGGTATGAAGGAACTCTATGATGCTGCTGTGGAGGCTGGCGCTACCGTATTGCCAGGTGTTTCTACAGACGGATATACCTTTGATGATAGTGAGGCTGTGGAGGGAGACAAGTTCCTGGGACTCGCTCTCGATGATGTGAACGAGGATGATAAGACCGAGGAGCGCATCGATGCCTGGATTGAGGCTATCAAACCAGCGCTTTAGTATTTAAAAATAATAATTTTTCAGGAATCATTGAAATCTCTGACTATAGAATCTTGAGTCATTTGGGTTCGTGGATTTTTAAATCATTGAAATCTCTGATTCCTGATAAAAAACTTGATAAATTCGGATAGTATGCAGCAGGAAATTGCAACACCAGTAGATCTGAAGGTTCTGATGAATCATATATATGAATATAAGAAGGGCGTGCGCCGTCTGGTGCTTTACACCTTCAACAAGAAGTATGAGTCTTTTGCCATAACAAGATTAGAGCGTCAGAACATTGATTATATCATTCAGCCGGTTGGTAACGACCGTTTGAATCTCTTCTTTGGCAAGCGTGAATGTCTGGATGCTATCCGCATGATTGTTACCAAACCATTGTGCCAGCTTTCGCCTGAGGAGGATTTCATCCTTGGGGCGATGTTGGGATATGATATTTGTGCGCAGTGCGAGCGCTTTTGCGAGCGTAAGAAGAAAGTTTGCTAAATTAGATAAGGATTTCTCTCTCAATATCATGGGGATGTTCTCCCTCTTGATTCTTCAAGGAGATGGCTCTTTGATGGGAGAGTCTTCATATGTTATAATGTTTTATGTTAATAATGAAATAAAAGAGCGTGATTGCCCGATTGGTGACCACGCTCTTTTGAATTATATTCTTCGGAATAATTCCTGTTTTTACCCCTTGTTTTAACAGAATAATTCCTGTTTTTACCCCTTGTTTTAACAGAATAATTCCTGTTTTTACCTCCTATTTTAACGGAATAATTCCTTTTTTGATACTTTTTCCGACGGAAGAAGTTCCTTTCCTTACTTCTTCATCATTTCCTCCACGGCTCTGATAAGCTGGGTATCATGGCCGGTGATGTAATCCTCTGGAGAATTATATACCTCGATGTCTGGCTGGAGAGTGGTGTTCTCGCCGAAGGTGCCACGCATGTCACGGCAACCTACCTGAGGAATACCGAATACCAGACTGCGGTCCATCAAGGTCTCCCACCATACGGCAGTCATCGTACCAGCCACTGGCGCACCAATCAGCTTGCCGATGCCCAACTCCTTATATACCCATGGGAAACCATGGCCGTTGCTGTAGTCGTCCTCGCAAATCAATACGCAGGATGGCTTGGTCCACTTGTTGAATGGATCCTTGCCCACCACCTTGCCATGAGGCACAAACTCCTGATACTGCTTGCCGCTGAGTAGGGTGCAGAGGTCGTCGTGCAACCAGCCGCCACCATTGTGACGCTCATCCACGATGACGGCATCCTTGGTGCGGTTCTTCTCGCTCAACAGTTCACTATACACGGTGCGGAAACTCTCGCTGTTCATCGCCTTTACGTGCACATAGGCTATTTTGCCGTGCGAAACACTGTCCACGATGGCACGGTTTCTATCCACCCATCGCTTGTAGAGCAGCTCCTGCTGGGCACCCTGCGAGATGGCCTTGATGGTGAGGTCGAAGCGCTTGCCCTTGGCGTTCTTGATGGTGAGGCGGATGTTCTTGCCAGCCTTTCCGTCGAGCAGCGCATTGTAGTCCTCGCCTGCCTTGATGTCTGTGCCGTCTATCTTCTCGATGATGCTGCCCGGAGTCACCTCGTTCTTCTTCACGGCAAAAGGACCGCGCTTGATGATCTCCTTGATCTTCAGTCCGTCGCCCTCATAGGATGGGTCGAGGAATACGCCCAATGCCGCGGTAGAGAGGGTGGCTCCGCTGGCATAATAACGGCAACCGGTATGGCTGGCATTCAGCTCGCCCAGCATCTCGCTCAACATCTCAGCGAAGTCGAAGTTATTATTAATATAAGGTAAGTACTTCTCATACACCTTGCGATAGTACTCCCAGTCCACGCCCTGCAACTTAGGGTCGTAGAACTTGTCAGCCACCTGTCTCCATACGTGGTCGAAGAGATACTGACGCTCCTCGGCAGGCTTGTAGTTGAACGGAGCCTCGAAGTCGATATTCTTGGTAGATCTCGAACCGAGTTCCACCTTCTTGATATTGCTGCCGTTGCAGAGATAGAGGTTCTTCACATCCTTGTCGGCTACGAATCCGCCCTGTCCGATGCCCTTCATCATCAGCGAGGTCTTGTTCTCCTTCAGGTCGTGGCACCACAGGTCGTAGTCGCCTTCGAAAGAAGCCTGATAGTAGATCTTCTCGCCCTTGGTATCGAGGATTGCGTCACCCATGTGGGATGAGTTGACGGTGAGTCGTACGATGCGGTCGCGGCAGTTGTCGATGTCCAGTTCAAGCGGTTTCACCTTGTCCACTTCTATCTTGCCGGACTTCTCCTCTTTCTTTTTCTTGTCTTCCTTCTTCTTCTCCTCCTTCTCGTCGGCCTTCTTCTCCTTCTCGTCCTTGTTGGCCTCAGCGAGTTCGAGTTCCTCCTTGCTCATGCGGAAGCGGTCGTAGGCATCGAGGTCGAAGAACATGAGATAAGCATCGCTTTCTGCGCCCCATGAACCATGACTGCGATAACCGGCACGGTCGCTCTCGAAAAGCATCGCCTTTCCGCCGAGCACCCACTTGCCGTTGCTGTCGCTATATCCACTGTTGGTCAGGTTGTGCATCTCCTTGCCGTCGGCTTTCACCAGTGCGATATCGGTATTGTTCCATCCGCCGTTGCCTATGTAGCTGCAGAGGAGCCACTTGCTGTCCGGACTCCACTCAAACCAGATGTCGCCATCGGAGTAGGAGTAGTTGTACTTGCCGTCGAGCACGGTGCGCACATCCTTGGTCTTCAGATTGATGATGCGCAGGGTGGCACGGTCTTCATAGAAGGCCACTTCCTTGCCGTCCGGACTGTAGGCTGGATATTGCGAGGTCATATTGGTCTTGGTGAGCTGCTCCTCCTCCACATCCGTGCAGTAGGTGAAGTTCTTCTCCTTTTCGTTCTTGATCTTAGCCTGATATATCTGCCATACGCCGTTGCGCTCAGAGGCATAGACGAGACTTCTGCCGTCTGGCGAGAAACTCACGTTGCGCTCCTGCTGCGGTGTGTCGGTGATGCGCTTGGTGGTCTTGTATTCGGTGGATGTCACATATACATCGCCGTGCATCACGAAAGCCACTTCCTTGGCATCTGGCGAGAGGGCTATCTCTGTGGCTCCCCAGCTGCGCACCTGGCGTACGAGACTTGGCTCATCATTGTCGGCGGTGATGGAGATGTTCACCTTCTGTGGCTGTGCTCCCTCCTTCACGGTGTAGATTTCGCCGTCGTAGCCGTAGCAGAGGAGTCCGTCGGCAGAGGAGGTGAGGAATCGGATAGGATTCTTCTTCTCATGGGTGAGCTGAACGTCCTTGCCGGTAGCGATGTTGCGATGATAGATGTTGAAGGATCCCGCCTGCTCGCTCAGGTAGTAGAAGCTCTCACCGTCGGCAGCCCATACAGGCGTGCGGTCTTCGCCCTTGAAGGCTGTTATCTTCTGGTATTTCCCGTTGTCGAGCATCCAGATGTCGCGAGTGATAGGCGAAGTATGATGCTTGCGCCACGGGTCTTCATATCCCTTGGAGTCGTGGTAGAGCACCTGTCCCTTGGCGTTGATGCTGATGTCTTCCATCGGGATGACGGAGTAGAGTTTCGGTCTTCCGCCCTGTGTGCTTACCTCGTAAACCTGCGAGAATTCCCGGCTGGCAAAGAGATTGCTCTCTGCGGTAGGCATGATGTTGGCAGAGAAGAGTACGTGGTCGTTGTCCTTGAAGGCAACAGGTATTTCGCGCTCACTGTTGGTGGTGATGCGTGTAGGTGCGCCTCCGTGTGCAGACATCACATATACGTCGAAACTTCCCTCGCGGTTGGAAGCGAAGGCTATTTTCTTGCCGTCAGGGCTCCAGATGGGGTAGGAGTCGTGAGCAGCATTTGTGGTGAGCTGTCTGGCTTCTCCGCCCGTGGCAGGAACGCTGTAGATGTCTCCCTTGTAGGAGAAAACGATGTTTTTGCCATCAGGCGAGATGGCTGGGTAGCGCATCCACAATGGGGCTTGCTGTGCCTGGGATGCGAGTGATGCTGCCAGAAAAGCAGCACTAAGGAATAGTTTTTTCATTATCACAAAGTCACTTTCTAATAAATTATTGTTGCAAAGTTATAGTTTTTATGTGAAATCACCAAATATTATTTTTATTTTTAAGCACGGATGTTACTTTTTTCATTGGATGTTTATTCTTTATCTTTCCTTTTTCTGTATTCTCATTTCTTGCCATCCCACTTCTCCAGTTATTGCATTGACGGGGAGTTCTGATTACTGATTACGATTACAGTTCGATTTTCCGCTGGTTCATCTTCGTCATTTAAAACAAGAATCAGTCATTAGAATGCAGGGGTAAGGGGGGGATAGGATGCATTGCGATAGCACCGCCTTAACTATATGAAAACAGATAGTTATGGCGGCGGTATGGCTTCAGTCTTTTAATGTAGCTAAATTTTCAGAAATCAGTTTTCAACTTCTTTATTTTTGCTAATCTTTTGCCTAAAATTAGTTTACTTGTATTCTAATTCTATTTGAAGTAGTCATATATGAATAGCGGGAAAGCATTGAGCACTGCCACTTTGCAATCCTCGGTATTCACATATTTTTCTAATTGTGAATCAAATATCTTGCCCTGAAGAATGTCGTCCTTTGATGCTGGTATTCTGTTCTCGCCATTGCAAAGAAAATTTGCTTTGCTCACGTTCTGTTCTTTCAAATATACCCAGTTCTGCTTGACTTCCTCTATTTCCTCTTCTGTAGGTTCCCGATTCTCTGTCAGAAGGATAAAATCGAAACTTCGATAGGCTGAGAATTCTGCTGATAATCCCTTAAACCTGTTGCAATCAGTGCGGGATATCGTATAGGTCCAATAGTTTGCATCCGGCAGAAACTTAGTATAGCGGATAGATTCTACCATCGGATAATCAATATAGAGCTTTCCGTATTCTGTTTCATTATTAAACGTTTCTAACATCTCTTTTACCTGTCTGTTGATTTCTTCGAGTGATAAATTCCTGTTATGGAAATCATAATCGAAGAAAAGATAGATTTCGGAAATGTCGGCAGATTTATCTATGTCTTTTAGAGGATTGTCTTTTTGGGAGGCAAACTTTTCCATCAGTAAAGACACGATATCTCCATCTCCATCGTACTCTTGCAAATCCTTGTAAAGCTGATAGATGTTATTGTTGTAGGAACAAACTATCTGCTCTTCCCGGTTGGAAAAGTACAATCGTTGGATGGTGCGGAATAAATCCGGCTCACGTTTTACTCCTTCAAAAACAAATAATATCATACTTCAAAAGCGTTACCTCTAAACATTTTTTCTATATTATGGCCGAACCTCAGCTCCTTCTGGGTGCAGCTGCTCAATGGCTTGATCTTGTTGTCTTGCAAGATGAAATTGCAGTCAGGGCGCAGTAAGTCATTGGTCATCAGGTAAGTGTTGTGGGATGACGTGAAAGCTTGGCATGGAAGTGAAAAGAGTGTCTTGCAAACCTCGAAGGAAAGCTTGAAGTGATAGAAAGCGTCAAATTCATCAATGAAAACGAATGATGCATCTTTCATCTGCTTGAGCCAATAGTAGAGCAACATCAGCGAGTGGGTGCCTGTTGATGCAATCTTATCAAATGGAATGCGACCTAAGCCGAATATGCAATATAGTTCTTTATCGTCATCATTCGGCTTCTGAAACTCAAAGTCCTGTCCGCTCACACGATGGATGAAATCCTCAAAGTCGTCTGTCAGATGATTCTTGATGATATATTCGTCAAGGTTTGCTGGAGCTGTAGCTAAGCCCATGAACTCATTCTTCTCCACGCTTCGGAACCACAACATGGAGTTGACAAACTTCTGTAGTTTAAGGAGATAATGCTCTTTTGTCAATGGGTAGGAGGTGAGAAGAAAATTGATGATGGATACGTTGTTGGCATTGTTGGCTAAGTTGGTCTTCACGGTTGCTTCCATCTGAAATTCTTCTTCATCCAATGTCAGGATAGAATCCTTGTTGCAGAATATCAGCTTGTTGTTCACCACAAGTTTCTCTGCCTCTAATTTTCCCTCTGGTGATTTGCTATAAGAATACTGCAACAGATCATCTCCCAACTTGAAGGTGTACTCAAAATCTACAGGGAAGTTCAACTTTCCTGTATAAGTGAAGTTGTCATAATAGTTCACTCTTTTCCACTTCTGTGAAAGATGATTTGTGATATCGAAGATTGCCAATGCAAAGTTCGACTTGCCAGAACCATTAGGTCCATACACGATGCCATTCTTGATGATTCCGTCTTTTATGGCAAATGTGTTGAACGAATAGTTACTTGGTTCCGACAAGTCCCATTCTATGCGATTGGCGAATCCTCTATAATTCGTAACGGCAAATTTTACTAACATAATATCTTTGTTAAAATATAAACGAAATGTTACCGCAAACGAGCGCAAATGAAAAGTTCTTTCTGATTGCTGTATGCAGTTATTTTTTGCAAAGATATATAAAAATTCAATATGCCGTAATTTTTTTACGGATATTTAAGATTAAACTTGTTTTAGTCTCTTAATTCATTCCTTGAATGACTGTTTTTTTTCTAAGTTTAGTTTTACTTTGTGTTTTGCGGAACTTTACTTTGTGTTTTTGTGGCATTTTACTTTGTATTTTAACGCCATTTTACTTTGTATTTTTGCGGTACTTTACTTTGTGTTTTTGTGATAAAGCGCTTTTGCCCCTTTTCTACCCCTTTGTCATTTCACTGGCGTGAGTTGATTACTGATTACGATTACAGTTCGATTTTCCGCAGGTTCACCTTCGTTATTTAAAACAAGAATCAGTCCTTAGGATGCAGGTCTAAGGGGGATTGATGCATTGCGATAGCTCCTTGTAAGATGTACTTTAAATTTAGTTAAAGTGGGGCGTTATGAGGACCGGGCAGCCTTCAAGATCTTCGTCTTGGATGTCGGGCTTTTGGGTGCGATGTCTAATCTCAAGGCTTCAACGATAGTAGCAGGCAACAGTATTTTTACTGAGTTTAAAGGGGCGTTGACGGAGCAGTATGTTTTGCAGCAGCTCATTCTCAGGTATGAACCCTATTATTATGCCAAGGCCAACAGTACTCAGGAGATTGATTTTCTGCTCCAGGATGAAGAGGATGAGATTGTTCCGTTGGAGGTGAAAGCCGAGACGAATGTGAAGGCGAAAAGTCTGCGCCAGTTTGTGGCTGACAACCAGTCCAAGAAGGCCTTCCGCATCTCCATGAATGATTATAAAGAGGAAGAATGGGTTACGAATATACCGCTCTATGCGGTCAATGGGTTCGATTTTTAGCTATCGCATTTTTTATGTCCGTTTTCAAAAGTGAAACTGCCCCCATGAGATAGGGAAAGAAGATGGGTGAAAACGTTGAAAAAACACCCTAGAACCATCTCTTCTTCATTTTCTTCAAGAAATCCTTGGTGATAGGGAAGCCGGAGGCATCACCTATTACGGAGTCGGTATTACAGAAGGGACATTCGGCTGTAGGCGGCTCATCAGGGAGGTAATCCGTGATTTCGGATGGCGAGAAGATTTCGCCGCAGAAGAAACAGCCGCACTTTTCAGACTTCTCAATCTGTTCCTTGTTGCTGAAGCTGCAATCGTGAGCCTGGCGGAATATTCTGTCTTTCTCCTCCTCTTCTTTCAGCTTTTTCTCAGCCTTTTCCAGATAACCCTTGAATCGTCTCTGAAGATAGAGCGGCACATGATAGTGAGGGGCGAAGACATACAGCGACGGAACGTGGTCGTGGTATTCGTAGCCGGGACCATCTATCACGGTATAGCTGTCATCCGTTTCATCATATGGCAGTTCATCCAATCCCCTTTTATCCTTGGCAGCCTGGTTTCTCTCCCAGATCCATTCGGTGGTAAGCGGAGTACCGACAACGATGGCAAGTTTCACCTCATCGCCACGATATACTTCCACGATGTCACCTTTCTGGAATCTAATCTGTTCTGCGTTTCTGCCTCGGAAGGTCTCGTCAGGATGACGGTCGTATGCAGGCAAATCGCAGACTCCGGGATAGTAAATGCTGAAACGCGAACAGCAGTAAGACCGGTCGATCAGTTTTCCCTCACCGTCATACATCCTTTCCGAAAGACATTCGCGGTCGTAGTGCAACAGTCCCATTGGAATCTCCGAGATATAATAGCAGAAGGTATCCAGCGGATAGTCATCTTTCTCCTTCATCTTTTTGCGGTACTGGACATCCTGGTGCATCAGTCTCTCAGCCTCCTCCAGAGTTGTGGTGAAGGCTTGCGGACAATAGGTATTCACCTTGTATTTCGGATAATGTGAACACTTCTTCTCCTCCAGCTCTTCTGTTTCTAAAACTTCGAGCTTGAAGATGGCAGGAACATCCCGATGCTGTGGATGCTCAGCCAATTGCTTGAATTCTTCGTATGTCATGGGATGGTTATTTTAAGAATTTGTGAAAGTCAATCGTAATCCATCGGCTAACCCCCTCAGTGTCAGGAAATCACCCATTCCAGAGTATTCACCTCGTCTTTGACAGAGAAGTTCAAGCCCACCTTCACCACCTTCTTGCCGCTCATCTTGAAAGCATCGGCATAATGCCTTGCCTCTATCTGGGCGAGAGCCTCCTCGGCACTCTTGTTGAATTTCAGTTCCATCACATAGATGGTGTCGGCAGTCTTCAGCGTGATATCGATTCTGCCCTTCGCCGTATGCTGCTCCACGAGGATATCGTAGTTGGTAAGCAGGGCAAAGAGGATGTAAAGCATCTGCTGGTAATGTCCCTCGTAATTGGTGTTGTCGCAATATGGAATGGTTTCCAGGAAATCAGCCAGCATTTGCAGGGCTTCATCCATTTTACCACTATTAATATAGGAAGAAATGTCAGCTATCACAACCCTACCCGTATCTATTCCCGATCCAAGGTAGCCCGGCAACAAACTGTCGAACAGTCCCACCTCAATCTCCTTGTTAGGAAAGTCGAGCGTATAAACATCTATCTTCTTTTCGTAGTCCTTGATGGTGAGATAGCCACTCTGATACAGCAGAGGAGTGAGCGAAGTCATTCTTTCCGTTGCAGCGTCAAAGGAGGAAGCCTTAGCCCTCACTCGCCCTAACTGCGATGGCAACACATGAAACTCCCTCATTTTTTCAATCAGATAAGTAGGTGTACCGGATTCAAACCAATAAGCCTTCAGCTTGCCATCAGCAAAGCAATTGAGCAAGCTGTAAGGATTGAAGACATCAGGCGATGGCCAAGTGAAGTGATAACCATCATAATGGTCTTTGAGTTCCTGGATAGTCTCCTCCCTGCTCAGTTCCAGATGCTGGGCAAGAGCATCGATGTCATCACTCATCTGGGTCAACAGTTCCTCCTTGGTGATGCCACAGATGCCGGCATAAGGCTCGTCCATGCTCACATTCTTGATGTTGTTCAGCTCGCTGAAGATGCTGAGCTGCGAGAACTTCGTGATACCCGTCATGAATACGAAGCGAAGCATTGATTCATTTCCCTTCAGAGGACTATAGAAGTTGCGCATCGTGTTACGGAGCTCATCGAGTTTTTCTTTTTCATGCGCCACATCCAGCAGCGGAGCGTCATATTCATCAATGAGCACCACCACCTGCTTACCTGTCTTTTGGGAAACCACTTCTATCAAGTCATTGAACCGATTATTGTTTCCGTTACGGTGATTTTCTATACCATACTTTTGTTCATAATCTTCCAAAAGGTAGCCCAGATGCTCTTCTAGCTGCTCCTTCTCCATATGCTTACCCTTGCTCAGGTCGAAGTGCAGCACGGGATACTCGTTCCACTCCTTCTCCAGCTTCTCGATGGCAAGCCCCTTGAACAGTTCCTTCTTTCCCTCGAAATAACTTTGGAAGGTGGAAACCAGCAGCGATTTGCCGAAACGGCGTGGGCGACTCAAGAAGAAATACGTTCCATCCGTATGAGTCATACGATAGACATATTCCGTCTTATCTATATAGAACTTATCCTCCTTGCGGATCCGTTCAAATGTCTGAATTCCTATAGGATATAATTTTCTTGCCATTGCGTCATCGAATTAATTCATTTGCAAAACTACAACAAAAAAATGATACCACCAAACTTTTATGAGGGAAAGGTTCTATTCTTTTCGTGGTGAAAGCTTGCGGACAATAGGTGTTCACCTTGTATTTCGGATAATGTGAACGCTTTTTCTCCTCCAGCTCTTCTGTTTCTAAAACTTCGAGCTTGAAGATGGCAGGAACATCCCGATGCTGTGGATGCTCAGCCAAATGCTTGAATTCTTCATAATACATGTAATGCTTTAGCTGTTTATAGAACTTTCGTTGGCTTCTGAAGTTTTGTGAAAGTGTTCATACTTAATACTAATAGGAGGTAAATTCCTACTATTAGTATTTACCTCCTACTCGATTTTTATTAGTTGTTCGTATCTTCTTGCATTGCTGAAAGCATCTTTTTTTGAATTTCAAGGAATTTATTCATTTGTGCAGTTGTCATATCTCCCTTGACTTCTTTCAACTTTTCGTCAAATTCTTGTGCTTTCTTCAGCAGACTTGCATATTCTGTCATGGCAGATAAGTCACCATTGGCAGCTTTCTTCATAAACTTGATGTATTTGTCAACGTATTCGCTATAAGTTTTGAGAATCTCGTCAACATTGTTACTTGAAATGTCATCAGATTCAACGTCGGTGTTACTATCTGTATCAGTAGTTTCTTCATCAGTAACTTCAGACGACTCGCTGCTATAGTATTGCTCTTTGTAGAACGAAACGTCTTTTAAGTTAATATTTGCAGCGTCATTCATGATTTTTTTATATAAATCACCATTTGCAATGCTGTATTGGAAGGTAAACTCTTTCTCTTCACCTTCTTTTCCCTCTGTAACAAATTTGAGAAGTTTACTGTCTTCACTATCCTTTAGAATTAATTTGTCGAGTAGTGATGTACCATTCTTGTCTAAGATCTCAAGATTCCAACCACTTATATGCAAGTCTTTGTCTTGGATTGGTCTTTTGAGACGTAATTTAATCTTAATAGATAGCGTTTGGGTAATGTCGGTTGGTACGACTCCTACAAGAGTATAGGTTCCATCTACGATAGAAACGACATCGGCACTGTCTCCAAAGACTTCTGCATTTGAAATTTCTAATTCTTTTGTGGCATCCTTAGGACCGCCACAAGAAGCCAAGAATGCTATAGCGCATAAGCAAATAGCAAACAGATTAAAAAGTTTTTTCTTCATAATTCTTGTGTTTTAAATTAATGTATTAATATTTATATATAGTTATATTAGCGACCAAATGCAATTCCGAGCAAACTTATAGCTGAGAGAAGTGCCAACCATCCCCACCAACGTGTGAGTGTTCCTTTCTTTCTTAAGAATGGAATACATAAAGTGATTACGAAAATGCAGAGTTCTAGTCCTGCTCCAATGAGTGGGTTAAAGACGATGAAAGATAGTATATCAATTCCGAGAACCACAATTAGCCAGACAAGAGAAATGAAAAAACGTAATATATTGCTGGCACATCCAGCTCTTTCTGCTTTATCTTCTTCGCCCATATATATATCTTCGGCCTTTTCAATTACCATGTCTTTAGCTTTGTCAATTGCCGCATCTTTCACTTTATCAACGGTTATATCTTTAGATTTAGACACAGCTGCGTCCTTAGCTTTATCTATCAAAAAATCAGTTATGATTCCCATATCAATATAATTAAAGGATTATTGTTTACTTTTATAAATACCATTTACAGTTAATAGTAAAATGAGAGATATGATGCCATTTAATATATAAAAAGAGGTATTGACTCCAGTATATGCATAAATGGCATTTAATACTAATAGCACCAAGGTCCCAAGGGCGCAAGTTGCTCGAATCATCGTACCAGAACGAGGATATTCCTCATATTCGATACCCACTAAACCAATTCCTAATAGAGCAGTCTCTATTCCGATGGCAAAACCTAATGGCTGACCATCCACTGAGTCTTGAGCCAGGGCATAGAAGCCCCATCCTATGAGTGCTCCTATACCAATGGCAACTATTGTTCTGACTAAATCTATTTTCATATCATTAATCATTTATGTGTTCAGCAATATTATTTTCTGTATTTCAGGTACATTCTTGGCTTGCATCCATCCGCTCATACCTGGCTTCCATACCATCGTTTCAGATGTTAGGGTCTTGGCTTTGGCGAGCGTATTGAGTTCTTCTTCAGAGAACGCACCTGCTACAGCATTGTTGGCTAGTATATGATACTGTGGGGTAGGCTTGCCTGATGTAAGCGTGTTGCCTGCTCCTGGTACCTGCATATTGCCAATACAATGATTCATCGTGTTTACCATTTGTTGTGCAATGGCGATTCCCATGCCAAATTCTACGAGATGGTCGATGGTACTAAATGAATTATAATCATCCATAGGTTATTATTGTTTTATGGCATTGGTGGTGGAGGAGGTGGTGGCGTTGTACTTTGGAAGAGGCTTCCTAATTCCGGTACATTGCTTGCCAATTCCCATCCAGCCATGCCTTGTTTCCAGACGTATGTCTGAGGTGTGAGTTGTCCTTGTTGAACCATCTGTTGTAGCTGGTTCATATTGAATGGACCTGCTTGTTGACCATTTATAGATACATGATATTGTACGTTTGGTGGAGGTGGTGGTGTATTCATCTGACCATTCATGGCATTGCCCATCTGGTTCATCATGCCTGCCATCTGTTGTCCCATGGCACCGCCCATTGCCATACCTGTCATGATGCCGGCTGGGTTCATACTGCCGCCACCATTGCCGCCCATGTCCATGCTTCCCATCTGTCCCAAATTCTGTGCTCCTGTCTTGAGAACTTCTGCCTGCTGGTTAATGGTATGAGCACCAATGAAGTTGGTTTCTGTCTGCAGACGCTGAGCACGCTGACTTTCCTCACGTTGAATGCGCATGGTTTCTTCCATGTTCTCTGCATTGATACGTTGGGTGTCCTGCATGTTCTTGATGTTGATGTCTGTCTGGGCTTCGATAGTCTTGGCTTGTTGACCTGCAGTGAGACGGCGTAACTCCTCGTAACCTTCGCTTTCCTTGTCAGGCTCGATAGCTGAAAGGTCGAAACGTTTCAATTTGACGCCGAAGTCATCAATGAATGCAGGTGCTAGCTTCTGCTGTATCAAGTCGCTAATTTCCATTACTTTACGCTCAATCTGTAATACTGGTATCTGATTGTCCGATGGAACGTTGGTGATGAACCCCTTGACGTATTTCTTGACTGCATCTTTTATTTGATTTTTAAATGCTTCCAAGTCGAAGTCAATCAAGCGATGTAACTTGATGAATGCCTGATAATCCTCTAGCTGGAATGTAATTGAACCTCTTGCAGCCATTGGCACAGCAAAATCCAAAAAACGTGGATCATAGACATCAAAGTATGGCACGGCAAACTTTACTTGTATGATGCCTGCCAAGTTGATGAAATACACTTCTGCTTGGAATGGTGATTCACCACCGAATGCCAAACCTACAATACCAGTTAAGATAGGAAAGTTGGCTGTCTTTATGGTATCGTCGTATGGACCAACAATGAAGTCTTGCATGACTCCATTGCCTTTTTGTTTATAGACGAAGACTGCAACTTCTCCCTCTTTCACTCTCAAACTGCTACCATATCTGATAGCGTTTTCTCTTGATGTAGAGTTGGCTTCCTGTCCTTCTGGTCGCCACTTCCATACCAAGTATTCTTGTTCGTCGCAGCGGATGACATTCATCAATCCACCCGACTTTCCTTTACTTCCAAATCCGAATAGTCCCATAATATTTTTTTTAAAAGGTTAGTTCTCTGTTGAGGATTCGTCTTCACTATCTACATCAGGTGAAGTTTCATCTGCAGAAGTTTCGTCTTCTGTCACATCACTTTCCTTGCTCGAACTTTTGTCGAAATATTCTGTAGAACTAGATTCGTCAGAGTTCAAGTCAACGCCTATTTCTGATGCCAGTTCTTCCATCTTGTCTTTGTCATAAGATGGAAGCTTTTGTAAACCTGCGAGGAATAAAGATTTAGCCTTGTCAGAATCACCGTTTGACTTATATGCAAGGACAACTTTACTCAGTAAAGAACGATATAGATCGCTAGCTGTTCCTGACAAGTCAACGGTGCAATTTTCCAAAGCATCGGAAGCTGCGTCAATATCTCCTTCTTTCAAATTTGCATTGACGGTTTGTGACAAGTCTTTGATCTCCTGTATATTTGCATCTTCTTGTGCTTTAATCCCTTCCAATGTTGTGTTAAAGCTGTGCGAGCTATACCAACTGCATCCGCCAAGGCATAGCAGAACTACGCAAGCAATGAATGTCTTCGATTTGAAGAAGCTCTTGATTTTATGCGTTTTTTTGTCTTGTTCAAATGTGTCGTAAAAACCTTGAAAGTCTTTGTCATTAGGGAATGATATCTGAGCTTTGTTGATGCATTCTTGATATTTCTTCCAATATGCAGATGACAAGCTAGAACCATCATTGATGTGCGGCTTCATTGATGTTAGAAATTCTAACAAGTCGGCTTTTGTATTAGGAATAGGGAATGATTCGATAATAGTTTTCTTTTGCATTCCTAAAAATGAGCCATTCAATTTGTCTGCGAGTTTCTTAGAAGACAGATTAGCTTCAATACTAGCAAATTCATATCCACATTCAGGACATTTTGCTTGAAAAGCTTTGATTAAAGCTCCACAAGCAGGGCATTTTCTAATCTCTCCATTTTATCAGATTTTGGCGCAGACTTTTGAGCAGCCTTTGCTTTCTCCATTTCCAACTGATGCTGTTCAGCCTTTTGAGCTTCTTTCTTTTTTAACTCAACCAAACGGGCATCAAGAACCATCTCGAACTCATCGAGGTCGATTCCCATAGATTCTGCTTTCTTGAAGAGAATCTGTTTCTCTTTTTCGGTTAATATGCCATCAGCCAAAGCTGCACTGATAAGCGCTTCAATTTGTTCATTGTACATAGTTCGTAATTTTTTATTTAAGTATATTACAGTTCATATATATTACTTTCTCTATGCCAGATGCACTTTCCCTTTTTTCGGGTTGCATCTGTATCTAAGTGGAATACACCGACAAATCGGTAAAGCTCTATGCCAAGTGCATCTTTGGTACGGAAGAAAGCGATTCGCTTCTTGTTGTCTTTTATACAATCAGCTACATGCTCCTCTCGCTTTTTGTCATCTTTGTTGTATTCGGTAAAGATTTCACCGTCATCAGAGAGTTCGTTACTCCAACCGCTTCGGTTGTTGATATTAGGATACCAAACCTCAAAATTCTCCTTGCCAGGCACAGGAGTAGTTCCCATTCTTTGAAAACCACGATGCTTTGGAGTAGTATCGAATATGGCACAGATATCATCTATAGTTCTTAGACAATCTTGATCTTCAACATTCAGAATGCCTTTCTCTTTATGGTATTCTACAGTGAGCCATTTGCTCATATTCCAAGGCTTGATGCTGTCTCTAGATTGGGCTATTTTTTCTTTGATACAGGCAACACATTCATCTATCTGTTGGTGAATCTCTTCAAGAGTTCTCCATTCTCCTTTCTTTTCAGGTTTGCCGCATCTTATAATGTAAAGGTCGCCATGGGTGAGATTTACGATGTTGGTGTTTCTGTATTCATCCTCTTCAACCTGATTTTCGTGGTAGGGTTCATTTACTTCTACGAAGATGTTGAGTTGGGGTAAATACAGGTCGGCAAGGGCATGCTTTCCATTAGGTAACAAAACTTCCTGTTGCCCTTTGAAGAGTATGCTCGCATCATCTAGCTTGTCCCAGATACGATGGATTACATAGCTTTCGGTCTTCTTGTGCTTCATGTTGTAGAAGAGTCGTTCCATATAATCCAGTTGGTAATCAATAGGTGCTTTCTGTTGTCTCATAAGCTTATCATTTACTTGTTTGTTATTTTGTTCTTAGGCACAAAAAAGGTGCGAACCAATTTCATTCTGTTCTGAAGGTTCTGGACTACCTGTACACAAAGAATGAAAATCAGCTCACACCAATGGGTATATGTTGATACCCATCCCGCCGAAGCGGAATGGATACAATAATACACGGTTGGGTGAACAACTTCTGTCTTCGTTCTTGTGTACAATGAATTGTCCAGATTCGCAGTACGAACCAAGCATGGTTGTTTCCTTAACATGTCTGCTGCTTGTTTAGAACAGCACTGCAAATATACCATTTTTTTCTAAAGTTGATCATTGTGAGCTGATTTTTTTGCAAAAATAGGTGTTTTTTCTGCTTTTACAGCGTTCCATTCCGTTCCAAGTTCAAAATATAGGGCGTTTTTAGTCGAAATATTGGCTTTTTTGTGTGTTGGTTGGATTTGTTTCGCTATCCTTCAGAAAATGTCAGATTGTCGAAAGATGAAACCTTCGAGTGCCATCATTTGGAAGATTGATATCACAATAAGGTGGTTTTCATATTTTTTGTCTCTAACGGAGTTAACCTTTAGTCTCTTAGAAGATGCTCTTCTCCTCTCCCGTAGAATGAAAATAAAGAAAACACTCATGGCATTCGCTATTATATCAATAGGAAAGCCATGAGTGTAATTGGTTTATTGAAGTCTTAATTTTCTAGAACCTGTCCAACTTACTTTGAAGATAGATTCTGAGGTAAGTTCAAGTGTCTTGTAATCTTTAGAAACGGTACCTCGTAGGACTAGATCGTTGGCGTAAACAGTTATGTCATAGCCATTCGCTTCCCATTCTCCACTCCAAGTGGCGTCGTCTTGCAAGGTTTCCTTGATGCTGACTTTGCCATTGTTCTTGAAGGTGATGCGCAAAGACTCAGTAAATGTGCTCTTATCCAAGTCTCTTTCGTCATCATATACGATATCGTCTTCTACTTGGCGTGTTACCTTATATACCATTTTCCCTCTTTGTGCAACTGTGTCGCTAAAGATTTTTGTAGAGTCTACTTGTGGCTCTACTTTTTCGGAAACGATGGTGTCTTTTATAGCCGTACTGTCTACGGCTTTTGCATCTTTAGTCTGTTTGTTGCCACAAGCGGTAAATGATGCGACTAGGCAAACGGCTAATGCTGTGATAATAGAATGTCTCATGAGGCTTGTCATTTGATTTCCTTTACAATTTTTGCGGATGCAGCACAGTCCTTGGCTCTAACCAGAGTGATGTCACCTTCATAACTGTCTGGCAAAAGGGTAAAGTTGAGATGATCACATTCAGCAAAGCCGTTCTTCATGTGATAACTAACATTTGTGAGAAACTTCTTGCCGTTTTGTATCAAAACCAAGGCATCTCCTTGGTGTTGACCATCAAATGCATCTGCGCAATCTTTCTTGACGCCAGACTTCTGTAATGCCTCCTTTACAGACATACCTACTGCCAAATTGTTTGATTTAGCAATACTGTCTGCTTTTGCAATACTATCAGCACGAGCTATGCTATCGCATCTGGCAATACTGTCTGCTTTAGCTTGTGCTATGGCAACTGAGTCTATTCCATTTTCAGAACTGTTTCTATTGTTGTTTGAGCAACTTGTGATGCTTGTTGTGAAACAGACAAACATCATAATCAAAAAATGTTTCTTTTTCATTGTCTTGTAATTTTTAATTTGTAATTACCACTTAATAGCAGCCACTTTCCCGTTTTTGGTATAGATGGCTCTAGGAAATCTTGCATTTATATATGACGCAGTCATTGCAAATAATCGTGTCGGGAGGTATACCTTATAGCCGTTTTCTACTCTTACAAAGCCGTATGCGATAAAATTAACGTCCTTCATTACAACTTTATATTCTCGAACAATGCCCTCAGGCATACCTATGTATGGTCTAAAGTCTTCCATCGCATCGAATGCTTTTCGACCATACTTCTGTACGAGAACCTTTTCCATTTGTGCATGCTTATTCCTAGCAGCGTTTTTTATCTTCTTTTCAGCTATTTGTCCTGCTTTTACTTCTGCATTATATGCTTGTGCAAAAGAATCGTATTGTATACACTTCTCACCAACTTTCTCGCCATTCTTGTTCAGATATATTCCAACATATAACTCCAACTTGTCATTCTCTTTGGCGGTCTTTGGCGTGAAAGAATAGTCGTCTTTAGTACCTGCATACTTAAAAATTCCAAGCATAGAGTTGCCTTCAGGCTGATACAATAATACTTGGTAGTTTGTTTTAAATGGGGATATGATATTCGGCTCTTTGTTCTTTTCGAAGAGAGTATATATAAGACGACCATATTTTAATTTGCTTTCATCCCCATTTATCACTATAACAATTCTTCCGTCGGGATATATCACGGCATCTTCTATGAAGTCATTGTCAAACGTATGGGTCTTTGGCAGCACGTCCAAAGCTTTTATCATATTTGAATAACTTTCGGTATTCTGTGCAAGGCTTACACCAAAATAGGTTGCGACATCCGGATCCTTTGGGAGTATGGTCTCTTTCAACTCATCATACAGCACGTCCCAGTCTACACCTCTTTTTATGTTAGCATTCACAAAGCGTTGCACGTAAGGAATGAAGTCCTTTGGTGAATCAGAATTTGTAATGGCATCGATGAATGTGTACATCTTGCTTGGGTCGGCTTGATACGCTTCCCAAACGGACTCAGCGCTTTTTCCTGCGCCTTGGGCGTAGGAAAAAAATAGGCAAGTTCTCAATAGAAGTGCAAAAATCTGAGGGGGTTCAGGCTTAATAATCTATACCTGAAAACACCGAGGGGTTTGGGGGCGAG
>OMDB01000096.1_pt1 | contig 55960 bp, 47 predicted proteins | sample 1645161 | NCBI WGS metagenome assembly OMDB01 (sample SAMEA103958135, study PRJEB25191) | human gut metagenome
TAGATTATTAAGCCTGAACCCCCTCAGATTTTTGCACTTCTATTGAGAACTTGCCAAATGTAAAGCAACCAATACCAAGAAAAGTATCCGTGTATCCTACATTTGGCCCTGCTACAACAGGATGACTTAATAATTCTCCTAATTTTCCAGAACCATTTGCTTGTGGAACTAAAACTTTATATTTTTTTACATTGTATGTTAACTCGACAAAATTAGAATCAATCCACCTAAATTCTCTTTTTCCTTTGCATATTCCGAGAATTTTGTATGAGAAAGAATTATTATTATTATTAAACAGTTCTGGCATTGATTCAAAAACTTTTGATGTAATTTTTGTACCTGTACCTCTTCCTTGTATATCCATTATAATTGGATATTTATCTAAAGCAAGTTCTGAAAATTTGTATATTCCTTGAGCTGAAACAATATCTGAAAGATTACCATGACACATATTTTCTGTTGTACAAACCTTCTTAGTAATGTTTCTTAATTCAGAATAGTTTGAAAATAACACAATGGGTGCGTAATTCTTTTTTCTGTCATAATAAGTGTATGTAATTCCTCCCTTGATTTCTACATTGTCAAATATTTCTGATGAGTTCTGAAAGTATTTTACAACCATAAAGTGTGAATCATTCAATATCTTTTTCATCCAATCTCTAGGAGTTTGTCCAACACGGAAAAGAAATCTCGCAGGTGTAATTAACGTAACTTTCTCTGCAAGTTTAAAAGATATATCATAAAACAAATGATAAATAGGTGTTTTTCGATTACTTTCGTTCTCTATCTGATATGGTGGATTACCCACAATCGCTTTAAACTTCATATTATTTATATCTTCGTTTTCTGATTTTGGAATTGAATTATATACATGCCAGAAGTCGTTGCCTCGAACGATATCGTTTTGAAACAGTTCTGGCTTTGCACGGAGCACATTGATCATGTCGCACTCCAATGACTCGTGACCATTATAGAAATATGTCTTACCTTCTTTGGAAACATGCTCGTCTGCAGCTTTGAGCACACCAGCAGACACAAGGTCGGTTACAGGTACATCATGCTCATAGCAACGAATGTTCATGCGGATATCCTTGCGGAAACCAGCCAATGTTCGTTTGGTGATGCTTACAGCCATCTTGGTACGACAAACCACAAAGATGTTGTCTTGCAACACATCCTTCCATATTTCGAGGTCGTCGCCTGCCTGATGATAATATTGCTCCGCATTCAGGCTCTTGCCACGCTCGCCAGTAAGTTGCACACGGCGAAAGTTTGGCTCCTTGGCTCCCTTGAAGAGAGAGTAAGCCATATAGAGAGGGTAGAGACCCGTCTTGGAGTTAATTTCAAGAATGCGAGAATTGTAATCACCGAAAATATCTTGGGTTACCTCGTTGGTGAAATGAGGCTGGTTGTTATCATCCACAGTTACACCTACAGGTCTTGCAGCATTGACATTCTCGCCATACTTATTCTCCTCAGTATAAGGTGCATCAAACTCCTCATTAAAGAAACACCAGCCGCCAACAGTATCGCTCATGTGCATGTTGACAACACGCCATGGAGTAAGCACGGTCTCCTTGTCAGGATTGTGGAAGTAAGAGAAGATAGTAGCAATCTTGGCAATACGGTCCTCGGTGTTGAGATTGTCAGCCTCCTTCACCATCTGGCGTATGCGCTTGGCTGCACCCGTGAAGATGCTACGGTCGAAGCAGTCTTTCAGAATGTTAAACGTTTCCTTGGTAAAGCCCTTAGGCATAAATTCTTCCCATGAAGCCTGGTCAACAATTTCTTCACTGGCAAAGTTGTCAATAGTTATCTCTTCTCCAGCTTCATCATTGATTTCTGCTCCATAAACCAACAAAGGAATACGGATGGCCACACCACGGAGCACAGACATACGGGCACGCTTTTCCTTGTTCTCTTCGTCGTGTTTTTTCTTTGCCTCGTCAGTCTTATCATCCTTTTCTTTGTTCTCCCATTTCTTCCAAAGTATAGGATTGCTAAATGAACTCCATTCGCCATTTACTAACTGACTATGGCTGACGAAAAGATATGGGAATAACTCTACAGGAGCACACATTACATCGCTCCATACCTCATCTTCTGTTGTCGGCATACCATTATCGTCAAATTTAGCAGCCATTGAAGGGCGAGGAGGTAGAACTTCGCTTTTGGATAGATAGTAAATGTACTTAATCTGTTCCGCATCTGCATCCCCCAATCCATTCTTGTTGACATTGATTTTCTCTGGTTTCCAAGCATTTGGCATAGAACCCAGAAGGTCGTGTACATCGCCAAGAGCCTTTTCCTGCTCAGGACTGAGATTCATCAACTGGTCAGGATTATAAAGCGAGTTGTCGGCATAGCCACTACGCACGGCACGCTCGATATATACATTAGAGAGTTTCTCGAATATCTGATTAGCAGAGAAGTGTTTGCCCATCTCACCTTCGTCCATTGAGAGTACAGGGCAGAGCTTGATGAAGGCGGCAAGATGTTCTTCCTCTTTTTTCTGAGTAAGTTTCATCTGTTTCTTACCTTTTTCTGTCTGTGCATAGACAGCCATCTTTGCAGTTTCTGCTACAGCCGTAAGGGCACGGTCTGGTGCAAAGTCAAACACATAGCAGTCTGACTTCTGACGGCCTTCGAGTACGGCGTGAGTCTGCACACGGAAGATGGTCTGCATGTAGTTGGCAGCAGGAGTATTCTCTGAGCCTTTCATACAGAGCACGGCAGTCCATTCAGGAATACTTACACCCGTGGTAAGCTTACCACAAGAGAGGGTGATGGTATAATCCTTCTTGGTTATGTTTTTCTTGGCGTTGCCACGGATGTTGTCCAGCACATCAGCCAACTCAATGTTGCCATCACCAGCGTCATTGATGATGTGGAACATTCCGTTTTCTTCTCCAAACACATCATGCTTACGCAAAAGCTGTTCGAGAGCAGCAGCTTCTTTCACACCAGGCAAGAGCCAGAAGGTGTGGCGGAAGTGCTCACGGAAAACTTCTGATGAGAATGGATATAGACTGGTGTCTGACTCTTCTACAAGTTTATCGAGGAAGCGATTGATTGCCTTCTCGTGTACGAACTTGTTAATTTTCACTTTTGCCAATTCTGCCTGATATTCAGCCTTCTTTATCACATTAGACTCATTGTCTATCAACTTCTGCAACTGAAGCTTGTCATCCTCTGTATATACACGGAAGAACTCGTGGAACTTGAAAACCTCATTATTCTCGATGGCCTGGTCGCGCAGCATTTTAGGCAGCGTGAAGGTAAGTATCTGCATACGTGGCAGGTCGGCGTATGGGTTAGGGTCACCATAATGATGTTCATCCCAGAACAACTTGGCACGCTGTTCCATCACGTAATCCCAAGTATAGATCTCACTTTCTTCATATTTGTCGAGCAGGTTGAAAGGTGTTCCCGAAAGTGAAAGAATACGGGTATTATCCTTCTTCAACTTGTTCATCACACGCACACCGGCAGCAGCATCAATGCCTTCGTGTGCCTCGTCAACCATTACAAAGTCCCAATCATACTCCATAATAGCACGTTTCAATGGATCAAGTCGGCGCTCCTTGCCACCTACAAATTGTGACAGGCGCAGATATTGCATGCTGACAAAGAATACGAGAATCTTTTTGCCAGCATCCACCTCTTTTGTAAGCGTATAGAAGTCTCCTTGGGAATCGTTATCATCCATCATTCGACGACCGTAAGCAGGTTCAAGTCCTTTTGCATGATAGTCAGCAAGGGCTTCAGGGGTACGGAATATCTTCGCAAAGTCATCATGCCATCCTTTATCTACAACAGGGCGATGTGTGATGATGAGCGTAGAGCGGTAGCCACAACGCTTAGCCACTTCAAGACCAGAGAGGGTCTTTCCAAAGCGCATTTTGGCATTCCAGAGATAGTGCTTACCCTTGTTAGGGTCTTTGTACTCCTTCTGAAAGTATGCCACGGTGTCATGAATTGCCTTTTCCTGCTCCGGGCGGAACTTGATGGCACCATGTCCAGCTCCCTTGCCTTGCTTTATCTTGCTGATAACATCCTGTATGTCAAAGATGGTGCAGGCAAACCAAATGTCTGCATCCTCAGTCTGTCCGGTAGTTGGATCCTTATACTTACCAAGAGTCTTTGAAGGAATGTCCATGGCGCGCAGGGTGCGATAGACATCATCAGCCTTATAGCATTTGTCCTGGTCGTATGTGGTACATTCCACATATTCTATATGGTATGAAACTCCCTGCATATAAGGACGAGCATCGAGCACAGCACTAACAGCCTTATCCAACTCCTGAGTGTTTTTGGAATCGGCTATTTCATTATCGACAAAGACCTCTCCAATTTTGAGAAGTCCTTGGTGCTTCCTATCGTTGATGCTGAGCACGTATAGGAGGCGTGATTGGGTTATAGTGTATCTCATTGATCGTAATATTAATAATATTCATTAAAATGTTATATCTCGTCATCTTCCGTCTCTTTTTGATTGCTACGGAACAATGAACGGAACTCTATCTTTTGCCATGGCTGTGATTTTGGGTCTTCGCCAGGCGATGGTTGCCAATCTTTTGGCTTTTTCAGATTCCAGTCTCTTATGATGCATTTTACACCGATGTGGCCATTTGTCTCGCCCTTTATGCAGGCTGGACATTGCTTCTTGGTAGTTTCTCCAAAGAGATCGGTTTCATATACTTTATCGCAAGAATCGGGAACAACCATCTTGATACCATCCATCTGCCACAGATTCCATGAAATCCATCGGGCTGCATTGATGATCTTGTTTCTTGTTGGAACCCGGAGGTTACCGTCTGCATCTTTGATGTAATTGCCATCTGCATCCTTTGGATTGAACTTATCCATGAAGTATTCTATATATGTATAGAGTAGGGCTTCACGAGCTAAGAGCAGATTGTCGCCCTGCCATTCATAACCATAAGTATGTTTGAAGGCTTTTTCTGCCATCATATACCAGTCCTTTTCGGTCTCGACATTTTCGTTGATGACACGCATCTTTCGGTCTAGAATACCAATACGGTGGCTGATTGGGATAGGCTGACCTGTTGTGGTGTCGTAACGACTGACCAGATAAGGAGCTTCTCCACAGGTTATTTCCATGCAGTTGTCAACAACATACTTTTTCCATGTCTTTTGCTTGTTGCCTTCCGGAAACTGGATTTTTCCTTCTGTAGGAATCCATGAATGTGTACCATCTTCGTTTGTAACTTCACGATTGAAGACATCTTTGCGTCCAAACCAGTTCTCGTCGATGAGATTGTTTTGTGCATTACATACCCATGAAGGAGTAAACACCTCTGCCTTATCTTTGGTGCGGTCAAGCTGGGCTTGTTTGTCTTTCAGTACACGAGGCATTACGATGCGACGGAACCGTCCGGTAATATGCTCAGGCTTGATCTCATCATCATATCGGTAACCTTCTTCTATGAAATTCCCATGTTCATCAAGAATCGAGTTTTCATAATCTGATGTTGCCCAGAAGATGTTAACCACCTTTTCTGGATCAGAAGCCTCAGAGCGGGCTTTTGCAGACATGGTGTGGTCAACGAGCAATGTATCAAGAACTACAGGGTCGTAATCCATGATGTCTTGCTCAGAGATGTCAACATCTTGAATGTGCTCAAATATTCTATATGTTGTATTATTCTTCATTTCGATTGCAAAATTACAAGTTTGTTGTGCATTCTATCTGCACTGGAAAGTATTTTTTTTAAACTACCAGTATTTGATAGCGATAGATACTTTGTTAGTAGGTATTATCTTTATATTTTGCTATTGGTGGCAAAGATAATAAAATTGTTTGATATCTGTGTATAAAAACTTATTTTTTTCCCATTTTCGCGTTTTTATTTTATTTTTCATATTTGGGTTGGGTTTTAATCGCCTAATGATTGTAATAACCATGACCCAATGACCACTGTTTTAAAAGTGATTATTCCGTTCATGTTATAAAACAATGAAAGCCCCCAGCTGTTTCTGCTGATGGCTTATTTAGTAATACACAAAAGCAGCAAAGTGCTTAAAAAAGCTTATTAATAATGGATATTTGCTTAAATGCGATATCTTTTTTACTTTATCCTACACAACTCAAAATGCCCAAAGAAGTGGCAATTGCCGTCAAGAAACTGATGGCGATTTGAAGAATGGTCTTCCAAGTGTCTGCTTTCATCTTGCCCTTTTTCTTCGTCTGGTTGATACGTGATTTAGCCTGATTGATTTCAAGGAGGTTACTGTTCGCAGAACGCATGGTAATGCTATAATTAATCATACTTTTGTGTGTTTTGATGGTTGATATTTCAATTCCCTAAGAGCCCCATTTCTTGCCATTATTGTGGTCATCATTGACGACCGGCGTCTGTCGTCTATGACGACCGACATCTGGTACAAGAGAAGCTTTCTTTCGATTGCTGGTGCAAAGGTACAACAATTTGGAGTTGAAAACAAATTTTTCCGCTACAGATTTTTTAGGGGTGTCTGTAAGTGTCTGACTGATAGTGCTTTACAACGATATTTCGGAAATCAATTGCTGCATTTTGATAGAATTGGAAGAAAATGAAGGCTTGTGACTCAGAATTTTAGAAAAGCGGTCATTTCCGGTCATGGTCATTTTCGGTCATTTTCATTTTCAATTTTCATCCTCTCACGCTACTATCCACGGCCACAACGAGTTTTCTGCCAAAGCCTGTCCTTGTTTCGACGTGAAGAAGGAATTAGCTCCCTATTTTGATAAGGAAAGTGAGAAATAAATAAAAGGCGTACGTCCTCATTGCGAGGGGCGTACGCCTATTTCTGGGTTCAAAAATCTATACAAATCAAGGATACTACTTTCCATAGAGTGTGTCTCTCGATTAGTCTATTCCTGGGTTGTGATATCGTTCTCTTCTTCACATTTGCTCCAGAGTGTTTGCTCATTTATAATTGGATTTTGATACTTCAGGCAGGTTGTAGCAAACCATTTGATGAAATCAATCAAAATGAACAGGACGGATTTCAACAGGAGCGTATCATTTGTCTTAATATAGTAATCATGTACTTTGAACTCCATTTTTTCTTTATTGTGCGAACCGTCCTGCATGATGGTTATTACATTGAGAAATGCCTTGGCTAAAGGTTTCGACATAATGGAAGTATTCATCTGATAGATATATTTATATTCTTTCGGAGATTCTGGTGTTTTTTTCCCATATTTTCCAAACAGGAAATAGTATGCCGTGCCATTAATATCCGAAGCTATAGGAGGTATGAGATTCCACTTCTGGCATTTATCAAATACTCTTTCCACGATTTTTCTTGCACTTACAAATGGTTCTTTTATTTCACTGAATGTACCTTCATAATCACAAATGAGAAATTTAAGGACAAAATCGTAAGTTTCGTCATCCACAAATCTGCATGCATTCAGTTCTTCCTGATAGCGGTTTCTATGCATCCTTTTATAGCTCTTCTGTGCATCCTTTCTGCATCGGAAAATATTTCTCATAACTTTTCCTGATGATTTCTCCTATATGTTCTCTGAAGGATGCAGGTGATATCACTTCCAAATCTGGGCCGAAAGAGAGGAGCTGCTGGTCGAGTTCTTTGTTTGGGATGACATCAAGACTCAATAAGCATTCTTCCTCATTGATGGTTTGCTGGGAGGTGTGGATTGGCTTGGATACGATATAGGGGAATCGATTCGGAGATGCCTTGAGGATGATATGTTCCGGCTCCTTGTTTGCTGGAATGGTTACGCCTACGACGTTGTCGAAATAGTGTTCGAAGTCAATCTCTTTATTCCTCTGGAATGGGATGCCTTCCGTCTTTTTGAAATCCAGGATCCTGTCAAGTGCCAGGTTGGCTATTTTGCCGATATCTTCTCTTAGTCCGAATACAAACCATCGGTTATTGTATTGTTTGACAAAATAGGGATGGAAGATATATTCCATGTCCTGTCCGTTAGAACGGAAGGAACGATATTTTATCTTTAGTACCTGATGGCTGGACGTGGCATCCAGGATACCTGTCAGATTCCAGATTCCTATGAGACGGTCGTTCTTTTCAAAGCCGATGACGTTTTCTTTCTTGTCTTCGATATCAAATCGGTTCTCCAGTGTGGCGATAATCTCTTCCACCCATCCATAGCTTGGCAGATTGCGGTATCTGCTGATGGCTTGGATAGCTGCACCGAGCTGTTCTGCCTCTCTTTGGGTGAGAGGTTGGAGTTTGATGCTAAAATTAGGATCCTTATAGCGATAGTAGGTGCGTTTGCCCTCCTTCAGTCTTTCCAACTGAATCTGCCAGCCTGCTTCGCTTTCCATGTATTTGATGTCGTCAAAGATCTGTCTTCTCTTCACGGAGGATCTTTCCCCTGTGTTTTTATTCATGCCGTTAAATTCATAGAGGGCTTCATTGCATGCTTCAATGAGGTCTTCTATGAAATACTTTTTATTTGTCCTGCCAAAGCATTTGTCCAATGCCTGATAGCGGATGGATGCATTTTTGTTAGTAGGCATAATCTTGCTTTTTTGTTTTGGGGACAAAGATAATAAATCTGTGCGATATATGTGCACAAAAGACTTATTTTTTTTGGCATTTTATGAAAATTATCTATTCCTAAAATTCCCTTGCTTGTTGGTTCTGGTATTCAGAGCTAAATAAGCAAGGGAATTTTCTTTAAAATAGGATAGATTATCCCAATTTTAGGGGATTATGTAGATGTTTTTGAAATTATATTTTCTTATTTGACTGAAAATAAGTATCTTTGCATCATAAATTTAATAGAGTTACATAAGATGAATAAAACAAAGATTATTGCAGCATTTGCTGAGAAAGCTGGTATCACAAAGACTGATGCAGCCAGGTATTTTGATACCGTGATAGGTTTAATGGCGGACAACATGGTGGATGGTGATGGAGAAATCGCTATTCCTGACTTCGGTAGATTCTCTATCAAGCATGTAGCAGAGCGTCAGGGTATTAATCCTGCCACTAAGGAGAAGATTACGATTGCAGCCCGTGATAAGATTGTGTTCAAGGCTTCAGATTGCATTCAGTATTACTCACGTAAGCATTGTAAGGATTAAACTATCAATCAGTAAATTAACTTAAATTGGTATAGCCATAAGATTTTCTTGTGGCATTTTTTATGCCTAAATATATGTTTTTGGGACAGTAAATCATGTTTTTCTCCAGTAAAATTGAAGAAAAACTTTTAAAATATATCGAAAATATTATTTTTTTTGTACTTTTACAGACTGAAAACGGATACGTAAGTCCGCTAACCTAAAAAAGAATAGCTTATGAGAGACGATATTTGCCCTGAATGTGGAAGTCCTAATCTTCATAGGTATGAAGATGGGGCAGTGGAGTGGAAGATATTTTTTTCACCGGAATTCTCTGGTCACGTTTTTACCAGCAGTGAGATTATGATGGATACGGTGGTGACGAACACCATCGGTCTGGTCAATCTCCTGGAGCTGCGTTTAGGTCTGCATTATGATGAGGTGTCTGCCCAGGAGCGCATGGCACTTTATTATGATGCGGTAAGCAAGTATATGGAAGCCTATCCCAAGAACGTGATGGCGGAATCCTTCAAAACCTCAGGTCTTACTACTGCTAAGGCGATGCTGGGATGGAGGGATGAACTTCGCTCGGCAGATTGGGATTTTGACGGTGCTTCCATCAGTAGCCGCCTTTCTGTACTCATCGGAGTGGAGGAATATTTCAGGAAGAAGGATGGTTGCGATATGGCGGGAAGGCTTCATATTGTGACTGATCAGGTGGCTATGCAGAAGCTTGACTGTTCTCAAATGACATGCTTGCTTGCCTGTGATAAAGACTGGCTCAAACCTAATGTGCGTGAGCTTTTAAATGCCTTGGAGTGTCAGGGAGCTAAACTGGAGTTGATTCCTCAGGCTCCTGTCTCTGACTCTAATCTATGCAGGGTACGAGAGATGATTTTTAAGGGCAGGCAAGGGAAGATTACGCTTGATGAGAATGACAGTTCCCTTTTGATCTATCAGTTTAATGATGAGCGACAGGCTGCCCAGTATCTTGCTTATGAGCAGATGGATGATGTGGATCTCTGGATCAATGCCGATAACAAGCAGATGGACAACTGGTTGCTGCTGATGAACAAGGCTATGACTGGCAGTATTACATCAGACTGTACTCCTCAGCTGACCCAGCTCTTTGTCATGGGCTTGGGACTCTTTGCTTCTTCTTTGAATGTGAATACGCTGATAGAATGGCTCAATATGCCACTGCATCCTTTAGATAGTTTCTTCAGGTCACTCCTGGCAGAAGCCATTGTCAAAGAAGGCGGTTACAGAAATGATGTTTGCAGGAATCTGGTAAAGGATTATGTGGATGGTAAGTTTGTTTATCTGGATGAACAGCAGAAAGCCTTATCCATAGAGGAGCAGCAGGAAATCCGTGAAAAGGGCAGGGAGCAGCGTCAGAAAAAGGTAGATGCCTTTTTGCCGCCTCTTCAAGCATCTGATGAGATTGAAACGGAGAAGGTGCGCCTTTTTGTAAGTCTGCTCGCCAGCTGGTCACGCCAGCGTGCTCATCTCATGGATGACGGAAAGCTGAATCTGCAGTGGATAGAGCAGCTTACCTCCGTGGCAGGCATGTGTGATGCCTTGCATATCCTGCTTTCCACCATATCATCCCCTGTAATTGACTATCAGACGATTGACTCCTGGATGAGCGGTATTTATGAAAAGGGCTCTTTCACCAATGCTGTAGCTGAAAAAGGATGCAGGATGGTGGTGGACAGTCCTTCCAAGATAGCCTCTGTGGCTCAGAATACGGTCTGGATGGGTGTAGATGGTGATGATGCCATGGCTGGTGAGTGTGCTTTTCTCTATCCTTCAGAAAAGCTTCAGCTTACGCAGGAGCGATATATTCGTGCATGGGATGAGAGTATGCAGAACCAGTATCATCAGTTCATGAGTCTTACGCCCCTCAGGATGACAGAAAAGCAGCTCATTCTGGTGGTCTGTCTCTCTCGTGCAGGAGAAGCTACCTTGAAGCATCCTCTCATGGTTCGTCTGGAACAACAGGTGTCAAATTTAGACAAATTTATCAGGACTCCGAAGATAGATGAGAAGAAACTTTTGGATGTAAAGGTAGTGGACAGAGAGGAAGCGGCAGCAGAGATTCAGTTTGATCATGCCAGCAAACTTCAGTGGCCAGATCATCTGAGTCCTACCAGCATTGCCACCCTGACTGAGTATCCTCTTGATTTCTTGATGGAAAGGATGCTGAATATCACTGCGGAGGGCAAGGCTCAGATGGCAGACGTGAAGACCATACAGGGTAATGTGGCTCATGCCGTGATAGAAGCCCTGTTTGCTCCTCGTCAAGGCAAGACGTATGCCACTCCAAAGGAAATAGCAGAGAGGCTGAAGGAATATGATGCCGTTTATAATGAACTGGTGGAAGCCAAGGGAGCTATCCTGCAGTTGGCTGAGAACAAGCTCACCGAAAAGCTTCTTCATGAGCAGCTCCGTTCCTGTCTTGACTCTCTGCTGGAAATATTGAAGGACAATGAACTGAAGGTTACGGGATGTGAAAGGTATGTGGAGATGGACATGAAGCTGGGATTGCCTAAGGCGCTGGATGAAAACGGAAATCCCAAAGCCTCTGACATGCTGGGATTCATTGACATGACGCTGGAGGATCGGGATGGGCATCCTGTGGTGTTTGATTTCAAATGGACCACCTGGGCAAAAGGCTATCAGAACAAGCTGGAGCAGAACCGTTCCGTGCAGCTGGAACTTTACCGTCAGATGTTGGGACTGACTAAGAAGGATGAAGTGAAAAGGGTGGCTTATTTTCTCATGCCGGAGGCACGTCTTTACAGTAAGGAAGCCTTCAAGGGCCGTTATTGTACGCAGATAGAATCCTCCGATGACAGTAACATCGTGGAGCAGCTGCGCCAGGGTGTCATTTACAGGAAGAAGCAGCTTGATGCCGGTCTCTTGGAGATGATGGGCCCTTATGATGAACTTTCCTATGTCAATGATACGGAAGATATGGGGCTCTATCCGCTTCTTAAAAACGATGAAACGGGAGGCAAGAAGGCCAATTTCTTCTCTCAGTATGGACTTTTTTTAACTAAAATGCAGGATTTATGAAGAATGTCACATATATCAACGCAGGAGCCGGTAGTGGAAAAACCTATCGCCTTACGGAAACCTTGACTGCGCTCATCAAAGCGAAAAAGGTGAAGCCTTCAGAGGTGATTCTCACAACGTTTACCACCAAGGCTGCCAATGAGTTCAAGGAAAAAGCCAAGGCCTTTCTATATGATGAGGGGCTTTATGATGCTGCCATCGAACTGGATCATGCCATGATAGGCACCGTTCACAGTGTCTGTCAGCGCCTGATAGGCAAGTACTGGTTTCATTTAGGTCTATCTCCTTCCATGGGAGTGATGGCAGAGGAAGATACAGCCTATTACATATCACAGTCACTTTCCGAGCTTCCTACGGAGGAGGAACTGAAGGTGCTTCATCAGTTTGCCAGATATTTTGATCTGAGGGAAATGAAGGATTTCAGACCCACCAGCAGCATTGACTATAACGTATGGCAGGGACATCTGAAGGCCATCATCGGTTATGCCACCAATTATGAGATAGATGATTTCAGCAGGAGTGAGAAGGAATCTCTTTCTTTCATCCGTGGTTTTGTCAGGAAAGGAAGTGACTCTGGCTTTTCTTACGAGGATCTCAAGGCCGTGGTTGATGAGCATGAGCAATTCCTGCGCTCGAAAAAGCAGAGTAAAGCAAATGATGAGCGTATCGAGAAGCTGGTACAGGCAAGAAGAGGTTTGGGGCGCATCACGATGGGCATTTTGAAAAATATCAATTCCACCATAGGAACACCAAAAGGATATGGTCCACTGGCAGCGGATTTTCAGGATAGGATGTCTGAAATATGGACCAGCAAGATGGTTTATGAGAAACAGGAGGCCTACATCCGTCTGCTGTTCAGTCTGGCCTGTAGATGGAAGGAAAACTTCGCCCAGTTCAAGAAAGAGAAGAATCTTCTGGACTACAATGATATGGAGAAATACATGAGGCTTTTATTGAAGGATGAATCCGTGGCCCGTGAGATTTCCCTGTCTTACAGGTATCTCTTTGTGGATGAGTTCCAGGACTCTTCCCCTATACAGGTGAAGATATTTGATGCATTGAGTGATCTCATGGAGCATTCATTCTGGGTGGGGGATTACAAGCAAGCCATTTACGGATTCCGAGGCTCAGACATAGCTTTGACCAAGGCTGTGGTTGACCGCATCAGCCTGAAAGAGGACGGATGCGATACTGATACGCTTGACACTTCATGGCGCTCGCTTCCGGATATCGTGCAGGTAAATAACGCTATCTTCAAGAAGACATTTGCCCATGTGCTGGATGAAAAGAACATTACCCTCAAGACACATCGTGAGAACAGTAATGGGACGGATTCCTTGAGATTTTTTCACAGCAGTGATGATGCAGGTGTGGCAGAGCATGTATTGAAATTGCTTTCCCAGCAGGTTAATCCTCATGACATAGCAGTACTGGCACGAACCAATTCCACGCTCAAGGATGTGTCTGAGAAACTGAAGGAATACGGCATTCCTTCCAGTAGGGAGGATTTCCCGATTATCGAGACCAAGGCATACACCCTTGCTTCATCTCTTCTGCGTATTGTGGAAAGCAGCAATGATGCATTGGCCAAGGCTACGGTAGCCTATCTCACAGAACAGGATTACAATACCAGGAAGATTATCGAGGAAAAGATTCTTCTTTCCTGTGATGAGGAGAAGAAGGATGGGGATTTTCTTGTGGAAGTTCCTCTCATCAGTAAGTTGCTGGCAATTCGTTCCAAACTGCAGCAGCAGTCGGTGGCTTCCCTGGTGGAAAGTATGATCATCGAGCTGGGACTTTATGATGAAATCAAGAAGGTGGAGAAGGATGCTCAGTTTGGCATCTCATCCCTTCAGTCTATCATCAATTCTGCCCGGGTTTATGAGGAACACTGTGTGCAGATGAACCTGCCTGCTACGGTGGATGGCTTCATTGCCTATATGGGGAATGCCAATCCTACTGGCAGCGGTGATGCAGAGGGTGTCCAGCTACATACGTATCATTCTTCCAAGGGTTTACAATGGAAGTATGTCATCATGATGTCGCTCAATACCGATGTGGCAGACGTAAAGAGTGCTGTAAAGACGGAGACTTATGGTGTTCATCCTGTTCACTGTGAGCAGCCGTCGGCTGGCAGTCCGTATCCAGAGGTCTATATCAGGCTCACCCCATGGATATATGGAACAGACCGCAATGTACCTGATGCCATCAGTGCCAAAATAGAGGAGATGGAAGAATTTAAAATCGCTTTTCAGAATCGGATTTCTGAAAGCAACCGTCTTCTGTATGTGGGCATGACTCGTCCTCAGGATGTATTGATTCTGGATATAGAACAGCCAAAAAAGGGAAAGAGGATGCTCGGATGGGTCAAGGATGTAGGCATAGATTCTGCTGCCAGTGAGGTTGCTTCCAAGGATGGTTGGGATATTTTCGGAACCGGGCACATCTTCAAGGATATGACTTTAACCCAGGAAGAACTGGATGCATTGGAAGATTACGGAGTTGCTGATTCATCGGCATTCAAGCGTCTTGATATTGAGGAGCCATCATTTTTGATGAGGGAGCCTCGATATATTTCCCCAAGTCAGATTCTGAGGAAAGGAAAAGTGGGTGATGTGTACGATTTCAATAAGCGTATTGCACTGAGCAAGAATCCTCAAAGCATGGCCCAAGTGGGAGACTGCATTCATCAGATTTTTGCCGGTATGGAGGAAAAGCGTCCTGCTTACCGGGTAGAGATGAAGGAAATCATAGGCAGTTATCATCTTTCTGCGGTACTTACTGATGAGGAGGCCATTACAGATGCCTGGAATAATCTGTATGGCAGATTAGAGGAACTTCATGGCAAACCTTTGAGGACTTATCACGAGCGTCCATTCCGGTTGGAGCAGGACGGACAGAGTATTGTGGGAAGCATTGATTTGGTATGGCAGACTGCTGAAGGCAATATCGTAGTGGATTACAAGACCAATCCGATGGGGCCTAAAGCCGTATTGGATCCTGAAAATGAACACTTTGTGGGCTGGTATGCTGGTCAGTTGGAGGCTTATCAGGCTGCCCTGGAGGCTGCCGGTGAAAAAGTCATCAAGCGTTACATTTATTATCCAGTCAACGGATTATTGGTGGAACTGGCTGATTAAATATATGAAAAGCAGGGCTAAGGAAGATTTACGATTCCTTAGTCCTGCTTTCAATGTTATTGTTTAAAGAGCTTTGAAATTTCTTCTTTGGGAGATTGGTGGCTTGGTTTGTCAGCCCCAATATCTTATCTTTCAGCTTCAATTAAGTAAGAATATAAGTATAGCCATTTTATGCTAATTATATTTATGACACAATTTGTTTTAGAGAAATTTGGAAAATCATTCGTCTTTTAAATGACAAAATCGTATCTTTGCATTTGCAATAAATGGTTTCTTTTTAGAATTCATTTTACTGAACTTTTAAATAATTATAAGGAATGAATAAAACAGCTTTTATTACTGGTGCCAACAAAGGTATTGGCTTTGGAATCAGTAAATATCTTGGCCAGTCAGGCTGGGACATTATTATCGGAGCTCGCAATGAAGCAAGAGCTTTGGATGCAATGAGCAAATTACAGGACGCTGGATGTACTGTTCTGGGATGGGTGGAAATAGAACTGAGTAACCAGACTAGTATCAGCAAGGCAGCAAAGGAAGTCAATGAGAAATATCCTTCGCTCAATCTCCTGGTAAATAATGCAGGTATTCCGGGAGATATGTCAAAGACAAGTTGGGATACTGATATGAAGGATATCAAGGAAACTACTGATGTAAATTACTTTGGGACATTAGCCATCACCCAGGCGCTCCTTCCGCTCATCAAGCAAAACGAAGGTAGAATTGTGAATGTGACAGTACCAAGCGAAATCAGTCCTTATTGGCATCCACTGGCTTACGTAGCAAGCAAAGCAGCCCAGAATGCTATGATGGGTGTGATGGCAATGGAGTTTAAGCAGAATAACATTCCTGTGGAGATTTTCAGCGTACATCCTGGTCCTACCACTACAGATTTGAATGGCAATATGGACTTGCCGGGGTTTCATACGACTGACAAGGTGGGCGAGAAATTTGCCAAACTCATCAATGATGGTAAGTCTCATAATGGCGAGTTTATTGAATTATATCCTATTGTAAAAGAAGATTAGAGACTTTGCAATAGGAAAAAGTAAGTATTGTTTTATCTTAATGCTATTGTCAATATGCTTGGAATTAGTTCATACAAAGATTTGCACTATTGGGAATCATTGTGGCCCAATAGTAATCCTGGTAAACATAACTGGTATATTATTCTTTTGAGCAATTTAAACTATCAAACTCCGGCAATGCGATTGGTTTTTAATAACTATGAATATCTGCATTATAGGACTAAGAATATCCGTTATTTCATTCCAGGTCTTTTGAATGAAGAAAAAGGTATATATCCTTTGAGAAGTAGAGTTACTACGAAGCCTGTTGCCTTCTCTGAAAGATTTTATGTAGAGGGATTTATAGAGACTGTGGAGTGGTTAGAAAATAATAATCCAGCTTACACATACAATGAAGGCATAGATATGATTCTGCTTCCATATACACGTCAGGAAGATTCTGCTACTGGTAAGGAAGAGTATGACTTCAAACACATGCTGTGGTATTGTCTGGATGACATCATGAATCAAGGAATCAATCTGATTTCGTTCATGAAAAAAGCGATGGATGTGGTTAGTGAAGACATGTCCTATGAGGAAACAAAGGCTCATTTGAATATTGCGGTTTCTTCTGGGCTTTTAGAGGCACCCAAAATCAAGGTATCAATCGTTAAAATGCCGGAACAATGGAAACTTCCTGAAGGAAGGAGAACCAAGGAACTTTGGGCTATCAAGATTAATGTAAACGGGGAGTCTTTCAACATCAAGGTTGGTTCAAAAGACCAGCGTATGGTGTATGTATGTACCCTCATCAGACAGAAACTCGGTGAACATATGTACCTTCATGAATTTTTCAGGAACAGTAGAGGTAGATATTGTAAATTTACCAAGAAAGGTTCCGAAGGATGGCTAAGGGATGTCTACAATCTGCTTTTCAATCATCCTGCAAGAGATTTTAGTGAATGGATGAGAAAAGTAGAAGATATAGAAAACAGAGGTCGTAGCATTAACCAGGGAAAGTCGCAGATTAATGCCTATATCAAGGATAGACTTAAAGCGTTTGAGTTGGATGTATCAGAAATGCCAATCATAGAAAAAATGGAGGATGAACATCAAGATTCTTACTACACCACTTACCTTCAGCCTGAAGATATAGAGATACCGGAAGAATTTTTGTCCATTCCTTTATCAGTAAGATAATGCAGAAGCAATGGACTGCTAAAACTTTGCTCATAATTATAAAAAAGAGGGTGCGCCATAACTACATGACGCACCCTTTTCTTACAAATACTCTTATGGTTTCCCTTCTCTGCTCGGGTGTTTTTTTCTCCTTGCCCACTTTTATTTTTCCGTGGGCAGGGGAAAATAAAAGTGGGTACAGGGACGGAAATTATGAAACCTGAATCCTCGAAAATTATAGACGGATGAAGAAGCACTTTTTTAGTCACTTAATGAAGCGCTTTTTAGTCACATAACAATGCGCTTTATTAATACCTAACGATGCGCTTCATTAGACCTTAATAAAGCGCTTCGTTAGAGCTTATAAATGTGCTCCCTTTGAGGAAATGCTTTATAATAGGAGGGTGCGCCATGGACTTATGACACACCCTCTCTTTTTTATATGATTTTTCTAATTTAGTTCTTGAAACTGTGGATAGGAGCAGGGATGCGTCCTACACGGTTGACAAATGCTTCACAACTGAAAGAGTTGACAGGCATGATAGGTGCATGACCCAGCAAACCGCCAAAGTCAACATTGTCGCCAACCTTCATTCCTACAACAGGAATAACGCGGACTGCAGTTGTCTTCTGATTGATCATACCGATAGCTGCCTCGTCAGCAATCACACCAGAAATGGTTGTTGCAGGAGTATCGCCAGGAATTGCAATCATATCAAGACCTACAGAGCAAACACAGGTCATAGCTTCCAATTTCTCGATAGTCAGAGCACCAGCCTCTACAGCATCAATCATACCCTGGTCTTCACTTACAGGAATGAAAGCACCACTCAGACCACCTACGTATGATGAAGCCATGATGCCACCCTTCTTTACCTGGTCATTCAACAAAGCCAAAGCAGCAGTAGTACCAGGAGCTCCTGGATGTTCCAAACCGATTTCCTTAAGAATATCAGCCACACTGTCGCCGATAGCAGGAGTAGGAGCCAGAGATAAGTCGATGATGCCAAATGGGATATTCAGACGAGCAGAAGCCTCTTTAGCAACCAACTGACCTACACGTGTAATCTTGAATGCTGTACGCTTGATAGTTTCACACAAAACCTCGAAACTCTCACCGCGAACACTTTCCAGTGCATATTTTACAACACCAGGACCGCTGACACCAACGCTGATGACAGCATCAGCTTCGCTAACACCATGGAAAGCACCAGCCATAAACGGATTATCGTCAGGTGCATTGCATAAAACAACCAACTTTGCACAACCTAATGAACCCTTGTCCTTGGTTGCTTCAGCAGTATCCTTGATGATTTGTCCCATCAGGCGGACAGCATCCATGTTGATGCCAGTCTTTGTAGAACCTACATTGATAGAACTGCAGATAAAATCAGTCTGCGCCAGAGCCTGCGGAATAGAACGAATCAGAAGTTCATCGCTCTTGCTCATACCCTTGCTTACGATAGCAGAGTAACCACCCAGGAAGTTTACACCGAGTTCCTTGGCACATTTGTCAAGTATCTTGGCAATCTTCACATAGTCGTCTGTAGTCTTGCATGCAGAACCGCCTACGAGTGAAATTGGAGTAATGGAGATTCTCTTGTTGACGATAGGAATACCAAATTCCTTAGAGATATCTTCGCCGGTTTTTACCAGATTTTTGGCCAGGCGAGTTATTTTATTGTATATGTTCTGACAGAGCACGTCTACATCTGTTGCAGCACAATCCAACAGGTTGATACCCATTGTGATAGTACGAACGTCGAGATTTTCCTGCTCAATCATCTTGTTGGTTTCGATAACCTCAGATATGTTGATCATAATTGTATTTTTATCTATATATATAATAATGTGTCAAACTGATACCCTGAATGAATATCAGAATTGATTAGATACGGTGCATCATATCAAAAATTTCCTCACGCTGGGTTTTAATCTGTACACCCATGCCTTTACCAATCTCAGCAAGTTCATCAGCCACATTCTCAAAAGACTTCTTCATCTTACCCATGTCAACAATCATCATCATGTTGAAATACTCCTGAACGATGGTCTGTGAGATATCAAGAATGTTGATGTCATTCTCTGCCAAATAGGTACAAACCTTTGCAATGATACCCACAGTATCTTTGCCCACTACTGTAATAATTGTTCTGTTCATGATCAAATCTATTTGTTTTTGGTAATTATATTGTCTGCAAAATTAACACTTTATTATCGAACTGCCAAATAAATATTCAAAAAGTTATTGTTTTTAATGGAAAGAATATTCTTTTTGCAGTAATTTCCCTGTTTCTTATTTAGTTCCGAAATACAGGAAAAGCATACCTAAGAGCACCAAAAGCAGGTCGACAAACTTTGCTTTGAGGTTCTTTTCGTGGAAAATGGCGGCTCCAAAGAGGAAGCTGACGATGACACTTCCGCGTCTCACCATACTCACGATACTGATCATGGCTCCTGGCAAACTCAATGCATAGAAATAGACAAAGTCTGCTGCGCTCAAGAAGATACTGATGAATACGATAGACCAGTGCCAGTGGAATGGGGTGGTACTGTTCTTCTTAGGCCACCAAATCATGAGCATCATCGCTCCCATGAGGAAGAATTGGTAGATATTGTACCAGCTCTGTACAATCATTCTGTCCAGTCCTACGCCACCATTCTCTGGAGGAGCCATGAGATATTTGTCATAAAGACCGCTGATAGCTCCCAATATGGCAGCCAAGACGATGAAGTAGATCCACTTGTCATGCTTGAAGTCGATTCCTTCTTTCTTTCCGCTTTTGCTGAGCATGGCGAAAGAGACGATGGCTAAAATCACACCGATCCACTGATATAAGTTCAATACCTCCCCATATACAATCAGTGCACCTACAAGTGTCATCACCGGTCTTGTGGCGTTGATAGGTCCTACAATGGTAAGAGGCAGGTGCTTCATGCCGAAATAGCCGAAAGTCCAACTGCTCAGTACAATCATACTCTTTAGTACGATATATTTATGAACCTCCCATCCACCTTCAGCTACATGAAAAATCGTTCCGTCTAATTGAGTTCCTGTATAGCTCATTATGATGAACGGAATAAAGATGAGCGATGAAAAGAGGGTGTTCAGAAAGAGCACCGGAATCACCGCATTACCTGAAAGTGCCTTTTTCTTGAAGGCATCATAGAATCCCAGCAAAGTGGCTGAGAGAAATGCTAATACTAACCACATAAATTTTAATCTTATTACCTTTTATTTACCTATTGTTTTTTCTAATATTTTAATTTACTTTTTCGGAAGTCCAGAATTTCAATAGTCCTGGATTCCTGAAGTACTTGGTTTCCCAGTTCCAGATTCCTTCACTTCTTGATTTTTCCAGTTCTTGAATCCTCCAGTTCTGATTTTCTTCAAGTGCTTATTTCTCCTCCAGTTCCTTCTGCAGTCTCAGAATTTCATCTCTGTATTGTGCAGCTTGCATGAAATCGAGTTCCTTGGCAGCTTGTTTCATCAGGGCAGTTGTGTTTTCAATACTCTTGACGAGTTCCTCCTTGCTCATACTACGTACGATAGGGTCGGCGGCAAAGGCACCTCCTTCCGGTTCGATATATACCCGTTTAATCTCTTTCTTGCCGTCACCGATGCGATAGTTATCTTCCTTGTCGGCAGATGTTGGGAGTGCAGAGGTAATTGCCTTCTCTATCTGTTTAGGTGTGATACCATGATCTGCATTGTACTGCAACTGGATACTTCTTCTGCGGGCAGTCTCATCTATGGTACGCTGCATGCTTTCTGTGATGTTGTCTGCATACATGATAACCTTTCCGTTGACGTTTCTGGCAGCTCTACCAGCCGTCTGAGTGAGTGAACGGTGACTTCTCAGGAAACCTTCCTTGTCGGCATCAAGAATCGCTACCAATGAAACCTCTGGCAGGTCAAGTCCTTCACGTAAGAGGTTGACGCCCACCAGTACGTCGTAAATGCCAGCTCGCAGGTCGTTCATGATTTTCACACGGTCAAGCGTAGCCACATCACTGTGGATATAGGCAGCTTTCACATTATGATTCAGCAAGAACTCAGTCAATTCCTCTGCCATTCTCTTGGTCAGGGTCGTAATCAGTACTCGCTCGTTTCTGTGCGTTCTGGTCAATATCTCATCCAGCAGATCGTCTATCTGATTTTCACTTGGTCTTACTTCTATTTCCGGATCCAACAGTCCGGTCGGTCTAATCAACTGTTCTACCACAATGCCCTCAGCCTCCTTGAGTTCATAGTCGGCAGGTGTGGCACTTACATAGATAGCCTGGTGAATCATACTGTGGAATTCTTCGAAAGTCAGTGGTCTGTTGTCAAAAGCAGCAGGAAGTCTGAAACCGTATTCCACGAGATTCTTCTTTCTGGCTCTATCACCTCCGTACATCGCACCTATCTGTGGGATGCTGACATGACTTTCATCCACTACCAGTAAAAAGTCTTTCGGAAAGAAGTCCAGCAGACAGTATGGTCGTTCTCCGGCCTGTCGTCCATCGAAATATCTGGAGTAGTTTTCGATACCCGAACAGTGACCTAATTCCTTGATCATTTCCATATCGTATTCCACTCTTTCCTTGATTCGCTGTGCCTTGATACCGTCTCCGATACTCTTGAAGAACTCTTCCTGCTTCACCAGGTCGTCCTGTATCATGCGGATAGCCTGTTCTGTCTGTTCCTTGGTTGTTACAAACAGATTGGCAGGATATATCTCATACTGGTCGAACGATTCTATGCGATGGTAGGTGAGCGAATCGACTTCCTCGATACTGTCGATTTCATCGTCCCACCAGGTAACTCTCAGTACATTGTCACTGTAGGCCATGAAGATATCAACAGTTTCTCCTTTCACCCTAAAGTTGCCTCGCTGCAGTTCAATGTCGTTTCTTACATACAGCGCATCAACCAGCTGGCGCAGGAATATATTGCGGTCCAGTATCTGTCCCTTCTTTATCTTAATGATATTTTCCTGCATGGCTGTAGGACCCCCCATACCATAAATACAGGAAACAGAGGAGACCACGATAACATCCTTTCTACCTGATAATAGAGCAGAAACGGCTCCGAGTCGCAACTTGTCTATTTCTTCGTTGATGGCAAGATCCTTCTCTATGTAGGTGTCCGTAGTAGGAAGATAAGCTTCTGGCTGATAATAGTCGTAGTAGGAGACATAGTATTCCACTGCGTTTTCAGGGAAGAAGCCCTTCATTTCCTGATACAACTGTGCAGCCAGAGTCTTGTTGTGACTCAGGATGAGGGTCGGCTTTCCCACGTTGGCAATGACATTGGCCACGGTGAAGGTTTTTCCCGAACCGGTGACACCTAAGAGAACCTGTGCAGGATCTCCTTGCTCCACCCCCTCGGTGAGTTGCCTGATTGCCTGTGGCTGATCGCCAGTTGGCTGGTATTTAGAAGTTATCTTGAATTCCATATCTGTTGATTTCAAAAATCAGTTTATAGGCAAGTATTGAGACACAAAGTCTTAATAAAATTAAATTATCGGTTGCAAAATTACAAAAAAAATCGCATAATTAGTTATAAAGAATGATAAAATGCGAAAAAGTGTATTTTTTTCTTTGTAAATAGCTATTTTATAGTTAACTTTGCATCACAAAACGTGATTATAATGAAAAAAACAATTCTTATATCAGCTTGTTTTGCGCTTCTGATGTCAAGTTGTGCAAATCAGTTTAACCAGGTTTATAAGTCTCAGGATTATAACTTGAAATATGAGTATGCCAAGCAGTATTTTGCTTTTGGCAAGTATTCTCGTGCAGCTACTCTTCTGAATGACTTGATTACTATCAAGAAGGGATCTACAGAGGCAGAGGAGAGCCTTTACATGCTCGCCATGTGTGAGTTTGAGATGAAAGACTATGAGACAGCAGCAGAATATTTCCGCAAATATGTTTCCAGTTATCCTAAGGGCATCTATGCAGAGCAAGCAAAGTTCTTTGTAGGCGAAAGTCTGTATATGAATGCTCCAGAACCACGTCTCGACCAGAGTACTACGATTACAGCGATCAGTGCATTTCAGGAGTATCTTGACGTATATCCTGATGCCCGTCTGAAGAATTTGGCTACCAGTCGTCTTTTCGCTTTGCAGGATCTTCTGGTGGAGAAGGAATATAAGAATGCGAAGCTTTATTATGATTTGGGCAGTTATTTTGGCAACTGTCTGGGCGAGGGTAACAACTATCAGGCATGTATCGTAACAGCTCAGAATGCGTTGAAGGATTATCCTTATAGCAATAAGCGTGAAGCATTTGCCACACTGATTATGAAAGGCAAGTTTGAACTGGCCAAGATGAGTGTGGAGGAGAAGCAGCTGGAGCGTTATCAGGATGCTGAGGATGAGTGCTACGGCTTCATCAATGAGTATCCAGATTCAAAAGAACGTGCCAATGCTGAAAAGATGATTGCGAAATGCAAGGAATTCGAAAAAGAACATCCTGAGGATGCACTGGAAAAATTGAGTTCCAATAATTCCAATCAGTAAAGTTTCTTTTGGGATTTAGCTGTTGCAAGAATCTATCTGAAGGGAATTGAAGAGGCTGCTGAAGGGATTTGAATAATTTTTCTGAAGGGATTTAGAGAACATTATAAAATAGTTTGAAGAATCTGTAGATTTATAGAATCTTCCAGAATAAGTATAATTTATAGAATTTCTCAAAAATAAGAATAATAAGAATCAATCAAAATAGATATTAAATAAAGGTATTATTATGGATTACAAAAAAACAAAAGCTCCAACAAACACCGTGACTCGTAATATCATGGATCTCTGTGATGACACAAACAATATCTACGAGAGTGTAGCAATCATCGCTAAGCGTGCGAATCAGATTTCTCTTGATATTAAGCAGGAATTGAACAAGAAGCTCCAGGAGTTTGCTTCTTATAACGACTCTTTGGAAGAGGTATTTGAGAATCGTGAGCAGATTGAAATCTCTCGCTATTATGAGAAGCTCCCTAAGCCATCTCTCTTGGCTACTCAGGAGTTTGTAGATAAGAATATCTACTGGCGTGACCCAACCAGGGAGCACGCTCCTGTTGACAGATATTAATCTGATTACTGACTCTATATCATATATAATGCAGATTCTGCAAATATATAATTCAATGTTATATAGTAAGGTATTCTGCTTCTTTATGTGGTGTTTCTCCTTTTAATGAGGTGCTTCCCTTTTTAATGAGGAGTTCTGCCTTTTAATGTGGAGTTCCGTCTCTATTATGTAATTTTAGGAATATAATTATAATTTAGGGATCTCAATTATATAGAAATGTAGGGTAGTGATTATATAATCATGTAGGAATATAACAAGATTATGATACAGCGTAAACAAACATTGTTTCTTCTGATCGCAGTCATAGCCTGTGTGATGTGCTTGTTTGTACCTGTGGCTTCAGTGATGCCACAGGGAATGGGAAATCCGATGTCAGTACACTGCCTGGGCATTAGCAGCGACGAGGGAATCCGTTTTGATGCAAGCTGTTTGCCACTGTTTCTTCTTTGCTCCGTTTCAGCATTGATGTCTCTGGTAACAGTATTCCAGTTCAAGAACCGTAAGTTGCAGATCAATCTCTGTTCTATCAACCTGCTTTTCAATGTACTCTGGTACGTAGATTATGCAGTGATCTTCTTCGGACTTGTAGGATTAGAAAAAGTATCCGGCGATTTGACATTCCATTGGGGTGCAGTAATGCCTCTTATATCACTTGTCTTTGTGCTTTTAGCACGCAAAGGAGTCAGTGATGATGAGAAATTGGTACGTGCAGCCGATAGAATACGTTAATGCAACCCGTAGAATACGTTAAAAATAATTATAAAATTAACTTGAAATTTGTGGGAATCAAATAAAAGTTGTAATTTTGCACCCGCTGTCACGAGATGGCAGCATAAAATTCAAACCTCAAATTAAAAAATTAGATTAAAAAATGGCAACAAAAATCAGATTGCAGCGCGGCGGTCGTAAGAGCTATGCTTTCTACAGCATCGTAATCGCTGACGTTAGAGCACCACGTGATGGTAAATTTACTGAGAAGATTGGTACTTACAATCCTAACACCAATCCTGCTACTGTAGATTTGAATTTCGATCGCGCCCTCTACTGGGTAGAGACAGGTGCACAGCCAACAGACACAGTACGTAACATCCTCAAGGGTGAGGGCGTTTACTTGATGAAGCACCTCCGTGGTGGCGTTAAGAAGGGCGCATTCGACGAGGCTGAGGCTCAGAAGCGTTTCGACGCTTGGAAGAACGGCGCAGACCAGAAGGTTTCTGCAGTTCGTGACGCTGAGGCAAAGGCTAAGAAGGAAGCTGCTGCTAAGGAACTCGAGGCTGAGAAGAAGATGAATGAAGCAATCGCAAAGAAGGTAGCTGACAAGAAGGCTGCTCAGGCAGAGGCTGAGGCTGCTGCAACTGCTGAGGAAACTCCAGCAGAGGATGCTCCTGCAGAGGCTTAATCTTCTTGAAGATTTAAAGTATAAAGGTCGGTTTCTCTTTTTGAGGTCCGACCTTTTTTATTAAACTTACCCCCATTGGGGATTTTTTGGAAATAATAGATTCTGGATGATAGATTCTCAAAAAGAATAATAAATTCTTCATAACAAGGATATTTACATTTTCAAAAGAATGAATTCTTTAAAAGTAGATTCTGTAATCAAGATTCTGTAATATATAGATTCTGTAATGATCTCGGTTGAAAATCTTAAAGTTGAATTTGGCGTTAAACCTCTTTTTCATGATGTCAGTTTTGTCATCAATGATAGAGATCGCATAGCGCTCGTCGGCAAAAACGGTGCTGGAAAATCTACCATGCTCAAAATCCTGTGTGGTTTGCAGAAACCTACTGACGGTGTTGTGGCGATTCCAAACGATACCACTATCGGATATCTGCCTCAGGTCATGAAACTTCAGGACGATACGACGGTCAAGGAAGAAACCCGCAAGGCTTTTGCTCATAATACGGAGATGAAGGCGCGTCTTGATAAGATGCAACAGGAGATGGCTGACCGTACCGACTACGAGAGTGATGAATATGCGCAACTCGTGGAGAAGTTCTCTCAGGAACATGAACGCTACATGATGATGGGGGGTGAAAACTATGAGGCTGAAATCGAACGCACCCTGACAGGTCTCGGATTTGTGCGAGAGGATTTTGAACGTCCTACCAGAGAGTTTTCCGGTGGATGGCGTATGCGTATTGAATTGGCGAAAATCCTGTTGCTGAAACCTGATGTCCTCTTGCTCGATGAGCCTACCAACCATCTTGATATCGAAAGTATCCAGTGGTTGGAACAGTTTCTTGCTCAAAGTGCCAAGGCGGTAGTACTCGTGAGCCACGACCGTGCGTTTATCAATAATGTTACCAATCGTACGTTGGAGATTACCTGCGGAAGGGTAGAGGACTACAAAGTAAAATACGATGAGTATATCGTCCTTCGTCAGGAACGTCGTGAACAGCAGTTGAGGGCTTACGAGAACCAACAGAAGGAAATCGCTGATATTAAGGACTTTATAGAGCGATTCCGATATAAACCTACCAAGGCAGTACAGGTGCAGAGTCGCATCAAGCAGTTGGAGAAAATTGTGCCGATCGAGGTGGATGAGGTGGATAACAAACAGATGCATCTCAAGTTCCCTCCTTGTCTGCGAAGCGGTGATTATCCGGTTATCTGCGATGAGGTACGCAAGGATTATGGAGAGCATACGGTTTTTGATCACGTCACCCTTACTATTAAAAGAGGTGAGAAGGTCGCGTTCGTGGGAAAGAATGGTGAAGGTAAATCAACGCTTGTCAAATGTATCATGGGCGAGATTCCTTTTACGGGCAACCTCAAGATTGGACACAATGTACAGATAGGATATTTCGCACAGAACCAGGCGCAGCTCCTTGATGAGAACCTCACGATATTCGATACCATCGATCGTGTAGCCACTGGTGAGATGCGATTGAAAATCAACGATCTCCTAGGTTCATTCATGTTCGGTGGTGAGACTTCAGAAAAGTATGTGAAGGTACTCAGTGGAGGTGAAAGAAGTAGATTGGCCATGATCAAACTGCTGCTCGAACCAGTGAACCTGCTGATACTCGATGAGCCTACCAACCATCTTGATATGCAGTCAAAGGATGTGCTCAAGGAAGCTATCAAGGCTTTTGATGGTACAGCTATCATCGTGAGCCATGACCGTGAATTCCTTGATGGATTGGTAGATAAAGTCTATGAGTTCGGTGGTGGTAAGGTACGTGAGCATTTAGGTGGTATCTATGACTATCTTCGTGCGCACAATGCAGATTCCATCAATGCCGCATTGACAAGTGCTCAGTCTGCTCCTGTAGCAGCAACTGTAGAGTCAACTCCTTCTGCCGGTAAACAGAATTATGCAGAGCATAAGGAACAGCAGAAGAAAATCCGCAAGGCAGAGAAGGCTGTCAAGGAGTGTGAAGATCGCATTGCCAAACTGGAAAAACGCAAGAAGGAGATCGATGACCTCCTGATGAAGCCGGAGAATGCTACCAATATGGAACTTGTCACAGAATATACTTCGCTGATGCAGAAACTTGATGAGGAAAATGACAACTGGCTGCTTCTTTCTGAAAAGCTCGAAGAAGTCAGCAATTCATAATCATTCTGCAAAAGATCTTCTTTCAGCAGATGCTTATCTTTCTGAGATTTAATAATAAAAAATATAACTAACATGAACATTAAAATGATTCTTCCGATGATGATGCTGGCAGCTATGCCTCTCGGCGCAGATGCACAGAACAAGTCGGGTCTTGTCATGGAAAACCTTGATAAGACAGTCAGTCCTGCTAATGATTTCTACAAGTTTGCTACAGGTGGATGGCAGAAGAACCACCCACTCCCAGCAGCTTACAGCTGCTTCGGCAGCTTCAATCTCTTGGCAGAGGACAACAACAAGCGTATCAATACCATTCTTTCTGAACTTCAGAAGAAGACTTATAAGAAGGGTACTATCGAGCAGAAATTGTCTGACTTCTATAAGTTGGCTCTTAATGTAGATGCTCGCAACAAGGCTGGCATCTCACCAGTTAAGCCACTTCTCGATGAGATGGAAGCAGCCAAGACAAAGGCTGACTTGCAGAAGATCCAGTTGAAGTATGCAGCACAAGGTTATGGTGTAAGCTTCGGTGGTGGCTTCGGTGCTGATGAGAAGAATGTCAAGATGAATATCTTCAATCTCGGTCAGGGCGGTCTCACCCTCGGTCAGAAAGACTATTATGTCAACAATGATGCAGCTACTGTAGCTATCCGTGAGGCATTCAAGAAGTATGTTCAGAAGATGTTCCAACTCTACGGTTTCTCAGCAGAGGAAGCAGCTCAGAAGGAGCAGGCTATCTTCCAGCACGAAACCATGTTGGCGCTCATCTCAAAGAGTATGACAGAACTTCGCGATCCTCAGGCTAACTATAATAAGATGACTCTCAAGGAGTTCCAGGAGAAATATCCTAACCTCAACTTCGAGGCAATGTGTAATGCAGAGGGTATCAAGAGCGAGTATATCCAGGAGATGATCGTAGGTCAGCCTGACTTCCTTGCTGGTCTCGACAAGATTACTGCAGCCGAGAATGACAATACGCTCAGAGCCTTGATGGAGTGGGATGTCATCCAGAGTTCATCTTCTTATCTTACAGATGAGATCCGTGAGGCTAACTTTGATTTCTTTGGTAAGACAATGAGTGGCCGTAAGGAGGATTATCCTCTCTGGAAACGTGCTACCAGTCAGGTAGAAGCTCAGTTGGGCGAACCTCTCGGTCGTATGTACTGCAAGCGCTACTTCCCAGAGTCTTCCAAGAAGATCATGTTGGAATTGGTAAAAAATCTTCAGGTAAGTCTCGGTCAGCGTATCGATGCACAGACCTGGATGAGCGATACTACCAAGGCAGCAGCTCACGAAAAGCTCGACAAGTTCTATGTGAAGATCGGTTACCCTAACAAGTGGACAGACTATAGCAGTCTTCAAATCGATCCATCTAAGAGTTTCTATGAGAACGTGATGGCATGCCGCAAGTTTGCTCACGACAAGCATATCAATGACAAGGCAGGAAAGCCAGTGGATCGTGACGAGTGGTACATGACTCCACAGACAGTCAATGCTTATTATAACCCAACAACCAATGAGATTACCTTCCCAGCAGGTATCCTCCAGTATCCATTCTTCGATCCGAAGGCTGATGCAGCATTCAACTATGGTGCTATCGGTGTGGTGATTGGACATGAGATGACTCACGGATTTGACGACCAAGGAAGACTGTATGATTCAGATGGTAATATGCATGACTGGTGGACAGCCAATGATGCAGAGGGCTTCAACAAGCGTGCTGATCAGTATGCTGCATTCTTCAGCAATATCAAGGTATTGCCTGATTTGAATGCCAATGGTCGATTCACTTTGGGTGAGAACTTGGCAGACCACGGAGGTCTGATGGTTTCTTTCAATGCATTTAAGAATGCAACTGCAAAGAAAAAGCTCAAGGAGAAGGATGGTTTCACACCAGAACAGCGTTTCTTCCTTGCTTATGCTGGCGTATGGGGTCAGAACATCACAGAGCAGGAAATCCGCAACCGCGTAAAGAGCGATCCTCATTCATTGGGTGAATGGCGAGTAAATGGCGCTCTTCCTCACATCAATGCCTGGTATGAGGCATTTGGTGTCAAGAAGGGAGACAAAATGTATATCCCAGAGTCAGAGAGATTGGATCTCTGGTAAAGAAATGATGATCCATACCTCTATTTCAGCTTAAAATATTCTTAGGGGGTATGGGTCAGTTCTTTTTTAGATACAGCTATAGGAAAATGTGTTGAACAACTGTTCAACACATTTTCTGTTTTATAAAAAAAATCCTCTTTTTTTTCGCTAAGTCAGATTTTTACAGTAACTTTGCAGAAAAATACAAAGAAAGGATAAAAAATGCCATTAAGATTACCAGATAAATTGCCAGCCATCGAGTTGCTGAAGCATGAGAATATCTTTGTGATGGACGAGAGCCGGGCTCACAGCCAGGAAATCCGTCCACTTAAAATCGTGGTTCTCAACCTGATGCCGCTGAAGATAACTACAGAGACCGACCTCGTGCGACTGTTGTCCAATACGCCTTTGCAGCTTGAGGTCTATTTCATGAAACTCAAGAGTCATACCCCTAAGAATACTCCTATCGAGCACATGATGATGTTCTATAAGGATTTTTCAGAACTCTCCAAGCAGAAGTTTGATGGTATGATTGTTACGGGTGCTCCGATCGAGACGATGGCATACGAGGATGTTGAGTATTGGCCGGAAATCATGCAGATTTTCGATTGGGCACGTACTCATGTCACTTCTACGCTCTATATCTGCTGGGGCGCACAGGCAGGACTTTATCATTTCTATGGCGTGCCGAAATATCCGTTGGAGAAGAAGATGTTCGGTATCTTCCAGCAGAAACCGCTGGATATGTCACAGCCTATCTTCAGAGGCTTTGATGATGTCTTTGCCATGCCTCACAGCCGTCATACAGAAGTGAGACGAGAGGATATTGAGAAGGTACCAGGACTTGACATTATTGCAGAATCTCCTGAAAGCGGTGTGAGCATCGTGATGGCAAGAGGGGGCCGTGAGTTCTTTGTAACCGGTCATCTTGAATATGCGCCAAATACACTCGATAAAGAGTATAAGCGCGATATGGGCAAGCGCAATGATGTGGAATTGCCAAAGAATTATTATTATCACGACGATCCTAACGAGGCTCCATTGGTTACATGGCGTGCACATGCTAATCTCTTCTATAGCAACTGGATCAACTATTATGTTTACCAGGAGACTCCTTATAATATTGACGATATTCAGTAAGATATGAGAACATTGGAATTATTGGCTCCTGCCAAAAATTTAGAATGCGGTATAGCTGCCATTGATCATGGAGCAGACGCCGTCTATATCGGTGCTCCACGCTTCGGTGCACGAGCTGCTGCCGGCAACTCTATCGAGGATATCAAGCAACTCTGTGATTACGCCCATCAGTTTGGTGCCAAGGTTCACGTTACCGTCAATACCATCATCTATGATTCGGAATTGGAAGATACGCTCAAGATGATTTTCCAGTTGGATGAGATTGGTGTTGATGCACTCTTGCTGCAGGATATGGGACTCCTCTGGGAGGTAAGAGCTAAAGGTTTGTGGAAGAGGGAGTTACATAGCAGTACTCAATGCGATACTCGAACTCCTGAGAAAGCTTTGTGGTTGACCCAGATCGGTTTCAAGCGAGTGGTTCTTGCACGTGAACTGTCACTGGATGAAATCAAAGCCATCCACAATGCTATTCCAGACAGAGAGATTGAAGTCTTCGTGCATGGTGCTCTCTGCGTCAGTTATTCCGGAGTCTGCTATGCATCCGAAAAATGCTTCTCCCGTTCTGCCAACCGTGGTGAATGTGCCCAGTTCTGCCGTATGAAGTTTGACCTGGTTGATGCCGACAACCAGATGATAGAGCACAAGCGCTATCTCCTGTCGCTCAAGGATCTCTGTCAGTTAGATTATCTGAAGGACCTGGCTGATGCCGGAGTTTCTTCTTTCAAGATAGAGGGCAGACTCAAGGATATCACTTATGTGAAAAATGTGGTGGCTGCCTATAATAAGAAATTGGATGAAATCGTAGCCAGATATCCACGCGAATACCGACGTGCTTCGCGAGGATATGTGGAATATAATTTTGTTCCGAATCTGAAGAAAACCTTCAACCGTGGTTTTACCAACTATTTCCTGCATGGCAGACAGCCCGATATTTCCTCCTTCGACACACCGAAGGCTATCGGTGAATACGTAGGTAAGGTGAAGGAAATACGTGGAAATGTATCATTCAATGTGGCTACAGTAGCCAGTTTTGCCAATGGCGACGGACTCTGTTTCATCAATGATGAGCGAGAGTTGGAGGGTTTTCGTGTCAACAAGGTAGAGGGCAACCGCCTTTTCCCTTTCCGCATGCCGGAAAACCTCAGACCGGGTATGGCTTTGTATCGCAACAACGACCAGGCTTTCGAACAGATTCTGGCTCGCAAGACAGCCGAACGCCGTATTCCGCTCTTTATCGAACTCCAGCCTGTTTTGGAAAAGGACGAGGATAATGATGAAGTAGTAGATGGATTCCTTGCTACTGCCAATATCTTCAAGAGTGTAGAACAGGGCTTGTACTATAAGGCTGCAGAGGTCTTCACACCTATGCAACTGCAGTGCGCCAAACGCTCTCAGCATGATAATATGATTGCGCAGATGAGCAAGTTCGGTGAATCTAAATATGAATGTAAGCATGTGGTACTCAAGAATGATATTGATGCTGCGTTCATCCCTAACAGTGTGCTTTCAAATGTCCGTAGGGAATTGATTAAAAAACTTGATCAGAGAATAACAGATGAACTCAACCGTTCGCTGATTTCTGGTATGGACAGAAATTTCTTTGCCAGTCCTTACAGATTGGATCAGCCGGGAGAACGTGAAGCTAAGAGTCAGAAGGAATTAACCTGGCAACCGGAATATGAAAAATGGCGATATACTTATAATATTGCCAATGATGCTGCGGTTGATTTCTACAAGAAGCATGGACTTGAGAATATCCAACCTGCATTCGAATTGGGTGCTAACAAACGCAAGGATGAATCGCTCATCATGCAGTGCCGCCATTGCATCCGCTATTCTTTAGGATATTGCGTGAAGCGTGGGGGAAAGAAACCTACATGGAAGGAACCGCTTTCTCTGGTATTAGGCGATGGCAGAAGATTCCGTCTGGAGTTTGTCTGCAAGGAATGTCAGATGAATGTCTATGCTGAGTCAAACTGATCATCGTGAGCAGGTTCTATTCAGAAGAATCATATAATAAAATACAGATGAAGTTAAAGTTATCCGATATGAGAAAAGGCTGTCAGTATGTCCTCACGGGCATGCTGATGGTCTTTGTGCTTTTCTTTGTAACCAGTTGTTATCACCGTCACAGTACGAAGGGACAGCATGCAGCACTGGTGGAATACAGTGATCGCCAGCGCGATTCGATTTCTTTTTCTTCTACGCATCATTATACCTATCGCTACAATTTCGTGGTGGCAGCAGATTCTCTGATGCTCATCAAGCAGCAGCCTGAGGAATTCGTCAACCATCTTCCCATCGATTCTTTCGCAGTCATGAAGCACTGTCTTCTGGTTGTTTCTGATATCAGGATGATTCCGCAGGATCGTGTGGATTCAGTTTGGATCCAGTTGGCAACAGAGGATAATGTATTCGGTTGGATACATGAGTCTAATATGCTTTCTAAGGTAGTGCCTGATGATCCCATTTCCCAGTTTATCATGATATTCAGCAATACCCACCTGCTCATCTTCCTGATAGTCTTTGTGCTGATAGGAGTGAGTTATCTGGTGAAGAAGATCTTTACGCGAAATGCGCCTATCGTGCATTTCAATGATATCGACTCACCTTATCCAACAGCCCTTGTGCTGATGGTATCGCTGTCTGCAGCTTTCTATGCCACGATTCAGACCTACATGCCTGAGGTATGGCGCCATTTCTATTTCCACCCTACGCTCAATCCTTTTGCAGTGCCTAAGGTGTTGGGCTTCTTCTTAGCATCCGTATGGGCGATACTCATACTTGCCATTGCCTGTGTGGATGAAGTAAAAAACCGTCTTACTTTGGGTGAAGGAATACTTTATTTGGGAGGTCTGATGGGTATGTGTGCATTAGATTATATCATATTCAGTATCAGTACGTTATATACTGTCGGTTATATTATTTTAGTAGCGTATTTCTGGTATGCTGTCCGGACTTATCTCAAGCGAAATTCCTGATATGTTCTCGTTTCCTGATATGCCGGATTCGTTCAGTTTTCCTGCTTTACCAGGTTCAGCCTGATTTCTATCTGATTTTTTGATTTTCACAGATTTCCTAATTTATAAGGATAATCTTTTCGGGATAATCTTTGTACCTTTGCAGCCGAAAAAAATCAGTTGAATTATGTATTTTAAAATTTTGATAGCCGCATCTTTAGCTGCAAATTTTCTGCCAGTAAATGCAGAAAATGAATATCTGGCTAATGCGAAAAGTATGCATCCAGCCAGTGCCGTTAATGGTAATTTGGTCAGTCCAGAGAGCGTTTTTGCTGATAGCAGCAAGGTATTTGATATTGATGAGATTGTAGTCGTTTCCCAACCCAAGGAAACCCGTCGCCTCCGTCAGCAGGCTTTGAGCAGCAGTTCTCTCAGCAGTTTTCAGATTCAGAAACTCGGTGTTCATGATTTGCGTGAACTCTCTCAGTATATCCCTAATTTTGTGATGCCTAATTACGGCAGCCGCTTGTCGTCTTCCGTCTATGTGCGTGGCATCGGCAGTCGTGTCAACAGTCCTTCTGTGGGCATCTATATGGATGATATCCCAGTGATGAGCAAGTCTGCCTTCAATCTCCACAATTACCAATTGAGTCGTGTGGATGTGCTCCGTGGACCGCAGGGCACTCTTTATGGACAGAATACAGAGGGCGGACTCGTCAGAATGTATTCCCGCAATCCTTTTAACTATCAGGGTACGGATGTGAAATTGGGCTATGGCAGTCGTAGCTATCGCAATTTTGAGGTAGCGCATTATAATAAGGTGAATGAGAAGACAGCCTTCTCTTTGGCTGGTTTCTATGATGGACAGAACGGTTTCTTCCGCAATTCCTTTACTGGGGAAAGGGCTGACAAGATGAATGAGGCGGGCGGAAAACTGCTTGTAAAAACCCGTCTGAATGCCGGTTGGGATGTTGATGTTCTCGCCAATTATCAGTATGTAGATCAGAATGGATTTCCTTATGGTCGTCTGGATCTTGCAACAGGCAATACCGACCGTCCAGCCTCCACCTTTGCAGGCATCTATCGCCGCAACAATCTGATTTCCGGTTTGCGACTCACCCGTCAGGGAAATCTTTTCGATTTCACTTCCGTTTCGAGTTATCAGTATGTGAAAGACCATATGCTGATGGATCAGGATTATCTTCCGGCTGACTATATGCGCATCCTTCAGCAACAGTTGCAGAATTCCTTTACCCAGGAGTTTACCTTCAAGGGCAAGCAGGCTGTGGGCGGATTCTGGCATTGGACATTAGGTGCTTTCTTCTCCCAACAGTGGTTGAAGACCAACGGACCAGTGTTCTTTGATGAAGCGATGACGGCGCCTATCGGCAATGCCATCCAGAGCCAGATGTATAATGCGATGGTGCAGGCGATGGCAGACAGGATGATAGCACAGGGAATGCCTGCAGCTGCAGCCCAGGCTGCCGCTCAGCGAGCTATAGAACAAGCTGGTGGAGTAGGCATGGAGGTTTCCATGGGTGCGCCAGGATTGTATCATACGCCTCAGTCCAATCTCGGTTTCTATCACGAGAGCCTTTTCGATTTATCTTCTTCGCTTTCCCTTACCTTGGGTTTGCGATATGATTATATGCTTACCTCCATTCATTACGAAAGTTCTGCCTATATGAGTATGAAGGCGAACGTTATGGGCAGGGAGGCAACTTATACTTTGCGCAGTATGCTCGATGGTCGCACGCACGATCATTTCGAAGAGCTGTTGCCTAAGTTGGGACTCACTTGGCGATTGGATTCCCATGGCAGTAATGTGTATGCGGTAGTCAGCAAGGGTTATCGTGCCGGTGGTTATAACATCCAGATGTTCAGCGATATTCTTCAGACAGAATTGAATGCCAACCGTCAGGCTGCGATGCGTGGTGATTATGATGTTCCTCATTCTGCCGATGATTATGAGAAGGTGAATAAGACGATCTCTTATGAACCGGAAGTGAGCTGGAACTACGAGTTGGGAACCCATCTCAATCTCTTTGAGAATGCGCTTCATCTGGATCTCAGTGCTTTCTATATGCAGGTAAAGAACCAACAGTTGTCTGTGATGGCAGGTAATTACGGTTTTGGCAGAATGATGGTCAATGCAGGCAAGAGTCACAGTTGTGGTATTGAGGCTGCGCTCAGAGGTCAGCTCTTCAATGGTCATTTCGACTGGATGGTGAACTATGGTTATACCCGTGCCGTATTTGATGAGTACAAGAGTGGGGAAGGCGCCAAGGCAGAGGATTTCAAGGACAAGTTTGTACCTTATGTTCCGCAGCATACGCTTTCTGCTACTGCAGATTATCGCATTGATACAGATTGCCGTTTCCTCCGTTCGCTCACTATAGGAGCCAATGTCAATGCACAGGGTAAGACCTATTGGGATCAGACCAACAGTTACAGTCAGAATTTGTATGCAGTCTTAGGCGCTCATCTGGATGCCGATTTAGGCAAGGTCCTTATCAGTTTCTGGGCTCGTAATCTGACGAATACCCATTACAATACCTTTGCGGTAGATAATGCCGCCACAGGCAACAAGGAATACTTCGCCCAGCGTGGCAATCCTTTCCAGTGTGGCGTTGATCTCCGCTTCCACTTCTAATATTCCGTAAAAGGCGGGATTATATAAAAACCACCACATGCTTATTTATTGGCATGTGGTGGTTTTTATTTTGTTTGAGCATCGTTGAGAGGCTTGGCGGGTTCTCGTGTTGCAAAGATACGAATAATCATTGATAGGCGTTACTTTTGCCATCCGCCAAATCGCCAAAATCTATTGAGGCACCTTTCAACGACAGGAAAGCGCCAGCGTTAGCATACGCTCCGTCGAACAGCGACGGCAGATTCATCTGTCCCAGCTCAGTTCACGCCAGCTTTTAACCAACGTCTATTTGATGTAAAAGGTGAAACCATAGGCATTGCCGTCCACGGAAACGTCAATAACCACACTCCCTTTCTTCAGCGTTGCCCACTTGCCATCGACCTCCGCGGTTTTGAAATGGAACTTGTTCCTTAGTTCCGATTTTATGTAGTTATAGGCACGTTTGTTGTAGACACAAATCGAGACGAAAGGTCCGAAGCCAACGCTTCCTGCTATCAGCACAGAAGAATTACCCTTACCATATTTAATCGGACTGCCGTCTGCCGCCACCATACAATTCTTATAATAGACATCCTCATAATAGAAGTCGTTCAACTCAGGGTCGTGATAGCGACCTCGAAACGCATAGCCGCTCTTTTCCGCTATTTTCTTAATACCAACGTTACCCTCTTTCACACTCTTTATCAGCTCACCAATGCTAATGATATCATTGAAAGACGCACGCGGCGCAGCAAACTGTCGCGGCGCACCCGTCATAGAGGTCTGGCTATAGCAGCAAAGTGTGCTAATTATGAATATCAGAAAAAATATTAATGTTTTCATATTTCATCATATCTTACCATTAATCATTATTCTGCCTAATGTTCCAGAAGCCATTAGTTTTGCAAGATTCTCTTTTTCTTCTAAAAGTTTGACATGGCTATCTCCATATTCATCACGAGTAACGTAGCTGACAAATGGGATCATCTTATTTCCTAATTCATCCAACAAAACGGGATTATGAGTTGTACAGAGTACATCAACTTGGCGCTTTCTTGACAATTCTTTTAGCATGTCAACTAATTCCTTGGCACGAGAAGGATGCAGGCCGTTATCCACTTCTTCGATGAGTAATAAACTATGAGGTGCAGCAGTTAAAAGAGCCACAACGATGGCTATGAAACGAAGTGTACCATCGCTCATGCCCCTTGCATCAACTGGCTGGTCTGGATTCCAATCTTCACCTCCTCTAACAGTCTGAATGGCATCAAGAAGGCTTTTGCCATCACCCACGGCACGGAGAAAGGCGAACGCATCTAATACATTCGACTTGCCACTTGCATTGGTTCCAATAAGGATGCCTAAAGAATCAATATATATTGTAGAGTCCTTAAAACTCTTCCAGTTTTGTAACCTAATCTTTGTAATCATGGGCTGTGTATATTTTATTCACCAGTATATTTTTTGCAAAGCTAATCATTTTTTCGAAATGCGCAAAAAATGAGCAAAAAAAATCAGTGCAACTACTAAGAGTAACACTGATTTTCTATTTTGATTATTGAACGGCCACTTTCTTGATGCTGCCATCGCTATATATCACGAAATTCACGCCCTTGGTAGGAGAGGTTACTCGCTGTCCGTTGAGAGAATAGCGGGAGATTTCCTTCACATCGCTGCGATTTGTCACCTTGTCAATGCCCGTAGCGTCATACTCAATGATGTTTCCAAAGTCTTTCCAGACATCAGCATTTATCAAATATTTTTAAAGAGGGAGAACTTGATGAAAAAGTGGTTGTTCGGAAATTCCGAATAACCACCCAGCATGGTGCCATGACAGGAAAAACCCAAAGCAAAGAAGTGAAGTTCTATAACCTTGATGTTATCATATCTGTGGGCTATCGTGTAAAATCTATTCAAGGCACTCGTTTCCGTCAATGGGCTACAGAGCGACTGAATGAGTCCATCGTAAAAGGGTTTACGATGGACGATGAACGACTCAAGAATCTTGGTGGTGGCAACTATTGGAAAGAGTTGCTCGACCGTACTCGTGATTGTCATGAAAAGATTAACAAGAAAAAAGAAAATATTTTCTTGTTCAGCACCGATACCTCACTCAAGTTCACCAAGGTCTTCGAATACTATCAAGTTCGTCAGACGGTGGTTATGTATCGTGAGTGGCAAACAGGATTATAAAAAAGTGTTATGCTTCCGGGAATTTACTCCGGAAGCGTGATTTCGCCAGCCAAAGACATTTCACAGCTTTACACGGATGTATTTTAAGGATAAAACTAAATCTGTGAAATTCTGTGAAATCTGTGGGACATTTATGGGTGTACAGGATATGACTTCCGATACACCCACTTCTTTATGATTCCCTTCTAAATGTGGAAATTGATTTCCTTGAGCCAGGCATGGGTGTCGAAGCAGGGACATTCCTTGTGGACGCCAGGCAAGTCGCGATGACCTAAAATCTCGGCATCAGGATAGTCAACGCAGAGGCTCTGGAGCAATTCCTCCATCGTTACCTTCTGGGCCAAGGTGCGGGTGTCCTTGCAGCGACCGTGCTCGTCCAGACCGCCCTCATAGCAGATGCCGATGCTGTGGGCATTGAAACCCTTGGCGTGGGCTCCCATCTGACTCTCCGGACGACCCGGATAGAGCGTGCCATCCTTCGTGATGTAGTAATGATAACCTACAGACTGGAAACCTCTTGCCTTATGACACGCTTCCAACTGCTCTATCGTGAAATTCTGATTCACTCGCGTTGCACTGCAATGAAGTACAATCAGCGAAATATTTCTCTTGTTTTTACTCATAATTTTTATCGTTTTCTGTTTTAAATGTTAATACTCTTAAATTTTATAGGTTAAGAAAGAAAAAGGAGATAAAGAAATGAAAGGAGGTGAAGGAGTTAAGACGGTTGCCTTCATTTCACTATAAGACTGTTGTCTTAACTCCTCTGTAATCCTTAGAAGCGATAACTCCTCAATTCCCTCCTTCTAAAAAATAGTGGTTAATCCTGTTTCGGTAAGTAGCAGAATAGGACCGCTATCCTCTGCAACTGGAAACGCAGAAAGCGCCGACAATTGCTGTCAAAACTGTAATGATGAAATTAATCACGTTCTTCAATGTTACATTCTTCATACTTTTCAAATTTCAAGTAGTTAATATTTTTGTGAATTCATTCTCAAGGCTCAGCGAGGACTATTTGAGTTCGTAGTCTCCATCGCCGTCAGTACCGCCGCCCTGTGAGTTGTCAGTGTTTCCACCGCCGCTCTGAGTGTTGTCCTTGTTGTCACCAGTCTGCGAAGAGTCTCCCTTGCTTGGGTCGTTGGTACCCGAACCGCTTCCGTCACCATCAGGACCAGATGGGGTAGTGGTCTTGCTTGAATCCTCGACGAGGAGGTTGGCAGCATTCTTCAGGGAAGCCTGGATATCGAGCTTGCTGCTGGTCAGATTACCGGTAGCACGGGCACGGAGCCTTACGCCCTCAATGTTCTTCGCCACAGAGAAATCATCCTCACTATCAGCACCCTTCTTGGTCTTCAGACCGATGGAGAAGATGGCCAGATCGTCGATTTTCACGGCAAGACCCTGGAGCACTAACTCCTTGATGCACTTCACCATGTCGGTGAGCAAACCCTTGGTGGCACCAGGCGAGAAACCCGTATTGTGTTCGGTCATGTGCTCAGCGAGTCCGTTGAGATCGACGGTTTGAGTTACTACTGGGCGGGCATAGTACTTGCCATACGCCTCCTTGATTTTCGGGTTCTTGTTTTTAGATAATTTAAATAGAATCATAATTACTGTTTATTGAAAGTGGTTAATAACTGTTAGCCTCCAATAAGGGCTGCGCGCTCGCCTTCGTTTTCAGCTAAGTCACTCTCTCTGAATGACAATGCAAAGATACAACATTCTGCCGACTCACTTATCCCTTTCTATCCCTTTTGATGCTTTTCTATCCCTTTCTATCCTTTTCTATCCCTTTCTATCCCTTTCCGGAAGCCCTTTTTCTTCCTTCTGAGAGTCAATGTTCTGAGAATCTCCATCATGATTCTAAGGTTCGTCCAGATAATCCACTATCAGCTCTACCTGATGGCGACTGTAATACTTGGCAAACTTGCCCACCTTGCAGTCGTCGAGAGCCTCAGAGAGTTCGGGATTGTTTTTGATCCAGCGCTTCAGACGGTTGAGCGCCACCTTGGCTTCCGATCGTGGAAAGTAGAGTAAAGCCAATTCTGTCTTTTCATAAATACGTATTTCCATATCCGATTGATTTTTAGTATGATATAAGTTGATTACTATCTCTAAATAAGTCATTTGCTATCCCGAATCAAGTCATTTAGGAGTAGCAATCAAGTCATTTAGCACCCGTAAACAAGTCATTTACGATAGCCAAACAAGTCATTTGCAACTCCTAAATGAGTCATTTTCTCATCGTATTTCAGTCATTTCGCCGTCGTATCTGAGTCATTCCGGCTCTCTGCTATCGACAGTTTCGCCTCCTGATTGATATCATAGCCTTCCTTCTCGATTACGCTCCAACCTCTGCCTTGTTTTCTGCGTAATCTCCGGAATCCCATTTTTTCCATGACGTTCTGAATGTCTCCACTGGTCACGTTGTTTCGTATGGCAGGGTTGAATCCTATTTTTTCCATGATGTCGGCAGAGGTGGCAAATTTCATATTCGGATTCATCAGGTCGCCGTCTGTCGGCACCCTGAAATACTTGGCTATGAGCTCCTCCAGGAAGCTGTTGGCAAGGAACATCCTGTTGTGCTGTCTTTGCTTCTCCATGTCCTCGTAGGTGAGCCAAGGCACCCAGTCACCTTGCTTTAGTTTGCCCTCCTTGCGCTTTCTGATGAGTTCTTTCACGATATATATAGCCTGGGCATAGATATGATCGTGATCGATGGGATATTCGAAGGGGCTCTGGATTTTCTCCACCTCCCATACCAGGCAGCGGCGGTCTTCCTCTTCGCATATCACGTGGCGATTGTTGCTCGTGCCGCAGAGAGAGGCATGGCGCAGCAGCTGACTGGGATATTTGTCGTAGGGCACACGGATGGTTACGCTGCGCTTCGTCACACAACTCTTGAAGGAATTGAGATTCTTGCCATGTGGGGCATCAAACTCGTCGAGGCAGATGAGTGCCTTGCTGGTCGTTATCTGCAGGAAATCCTTGTTCTTGTAGTCGGCGGAAGAATCGTTGGCATAGTAACTTCTGAGGCACTTGGGCAGGAGATTTTCCAGGAATTTGGTCTTGAAGATACCGCCACGACCCACGAGCACCAGCACCAGCTCGTTTACCATCTCTTTGCTGCCCCAGCCATATACCATGCTCACAAACCATTTGCGGAAGGCATACTTGAAGTACTTCTTGGTGTGATAGTATTCGGGTGCCTCCTTCACCGTGATACGTTCGCAGAGCTGGTCGATGTAGTCGGGATCGCCTTCCTTCCATTCGGGCAGTCCCATGAGATAATCCTCGATGGGGTTGAACTTCTTCGTGAAATCCGACTTGATGGCGCTTTCCAATCTCTTCTTGTTGGTGCGCAGACCGTCCATATCCATCAGCGTATAGATGGTATTCTCCACGGTCTCGGTCACCTCCGTCCATTTGTAGTAGAATTCGCTCTGGGTATCGTAGGCCCTGATTTCCACCATGCCGGTCACGGTGTTCAGATGCATCTCATATCGGGTGTTAAGCCACTGCATCAGCACCTTCATGCTCGGGTTGGATCCGTATTTCTCGCCCTTCGAATAGAGATGCCAGCAGCCCCAACCTTCCGTATGATTGAACACCCAGTCCACGATGCTTTTCACACCGTCATACTGGCTTCCATATTCCGCCGTCATCCAGTTGAGCAGTTCTTCCTTCTTAGCGCCGTAGTTGAAGCAGAAGGTGGCAAATCTCATACAGAACTCGTGATGGCTGCCAGGTTCAAATCGGCAGAACCAGCCCTCAGAGAGCTTTTTCACTTGCTCTATCACGTCCTCCGTACTCGCTTCCGTCTTCTTCTTGCCGTTTGCATTCCCTGAGGATGCGCAGCCCTGAGTCTTTTTGGCGCTTCTACTGCCTTTCGATGAAGTACCGTTGGCTCTATCCGTCTCCAACTTTTTCTCCCTTTCCATCTCCGGTTTCAGCACGGTCTGGTAGAATTTTGTCACCTCCTCAGGCGAAAGGGGTAGGGGTTCCGCATCCCAGTTGAAGTAGGCCTTCTCATCGTGCGCCAGACCGCAAAGACGGGTCATGTCGAGGCACTGTCTGTCGGCGTTGAGATTCAGCAGCTCATCGTAGATTTTGATGGCCTTTGTGATGGCGAGGCGGTGCAGTTCAGTTTCGGTGAGCGTGCAGCCGGGGGGACGCGCATATTTCAGGAGGATTCTGAATCCCCTGCCGCTGATAGTGCGGTAACAAACCATGGTAGTAGGCTTTTTGATAGCCTTTTCCACGGCGTCTTCCAGGATGATGCTTGGCGTATGATCATAGTCGAGCATGGCCCAGTAGGTAGGTTTGCCGAAGTATTCGAGCGTTCTACCATCGGGTTTGAACTGGATAGATGGACAGATGGCAGCAGAGTTTCGCTTTTTGTTATCAGCAGCTTTTCTGTCGATATTTACCATTTGTCGGTAGTCATCCGTATGAATCTGGATGAATCTGTCTTGCATGATGAGCCATTCCAGTTCCTTCTTGCTCGACAGAGGTTTGTGGCTACTACTTCTGAGCGAAGTAAATAGCGAGGGCATGGTTTCTTCCATTAGCTTCCAAGTTAAATTATTATTTTGGAAATTAGTTGAGGTCTGAAGATTGTTACTGTTTCAGATGAATGTCTCCATTTTGAATCAGGATGTCGATATTTTCGACGAAGTGTGTACTTTGAATGAACTTATCGTTTTTTTTGAAAGCATTTATGTTTTCTTCACGTTCTTCTATCGTTTGATTGCTCTCCAGGGCTATATAGTCGGCATAAAAATCCCACTCTCTATGTCCTTTTTCATGCATGTTTACTTGCTCTTGAAGATCCTTTTCACGGAGGATAGCTGCAATCGTTTCTTTCATTTCTATCAACTTGATCAAAGAGATAACTCCAGTTTTAAATCTCTTAATTAACTTTTTGTCGAAATGACCAATTTCCTGCAGTTTTTTCCCGGTGATATCATATTTCTGTATTTGCTGGATGAAGAAAACTTGTTGGGTTCTTATCCAGTTAGCAACGGTCTCCAAAGCCTTCAGTTTTTCTTCAGAATAAACTGGTGGCACTTTTTTTGTTTCTCCCTTTTGTTTGCTTGATTTCTCCATTTTCTTGCAATTATTAATATCATGCTGCAAAGTTCATCAAAAAATGCCAGATAGGGTGGGGGGTTATATAGAACCCCAAAAGTGCGAAAAAAATAACCTAATATTTTGAATCTTTAACAGTTGGGGCCTTCCTGTGTATTTAAAATCTCCAGCCAAACCATCCTTTCGATAAAAGGAAAATAAAACTTTACAAAGGAGAGCCAAAGGTGTCGGTGACACTTACTTTTCATCTTTTTTTTATGCATTGGAGCCACTACCCTCCAATTTGGATGTCTCCCTCTGATTATCAATCTTTTATCTATTTTCGCGCGGTAAGTCATAAAAAAAAGAGTATATAAAAGTGTCACCTGTCACCGTTTTCTGTTGCGCCCTTTATTGGAGCCAGTTTGTTGGGTGACGCTGGTGACACGAGTTTTCAGTTTTTTTGTGGAGGGGTCTGTCACCCCTGTCACCCATCGGTATTGCGAAAAAATTGGAAAAATGGGATAATTTTATTGAGGTTAGAACTAAAAACTGTTGAAATGTTTGGCGTATTCAAATTAAATTCGTATTTTTGCAATGGTATAAAATATAGGCTTATGGTACATGTAAATGAAAACGATTGTAATAAAGAGTTCTTCTTCCAAAATGGCAGAATGGGTAAAGAAGTTGAAGGCTCATAAGGAAGTCTTCCGTATTTCACGAAGAAGGCGGAGGAATGTGTAACAGATTTTGAAAAGTGGATTTACGTATTGAAGCATATGACTACATTAGAAAGAATTCCATTTGAGACGCAGAAGAAAATCTTCAAGCGTTTGGCAGAAGTGGCTGACAGCCGCTGCCTGAGCAAGGAGGAAATGGAAAAATATGAAGAGAGCCAGCGTCAGGTTGATAATTACAACCTGGGGATGTATAGTGCCTGGCTGGAAGGAAATGAGAAGGGGATTAAGCAAGGAATAAAGCAAGGGATAGAGCAAGGAATTGAACAAGGAATTGAACAAGGTGAACTTGCTAAAAGTCTTGATGTTGCAAAGAATCTCCTTGCATTAGGTATGCCAGTAAGTCAAATTATGCAAGTTACAGGCTTGACTAAAGAGCAAATAAGCAGTTTGCAGGCTAAATGATAATGATTTGGAGATTGTAGAGCTCAAATTCTATTGGAGTTTGGGCGAGGACATTTGTGAGAAGCAGAAGCAATATAAATGGGGTGCAAAGGTTATTGATAGACTTAGTCTTGATATGCGTTCGGAATTTCCTCAGAGTGAAGGCTTTTCCAGGACCAATTTGTATGACATCAAAAGATGGTTCGCATTCTATTCAAGCCAAATTGAATTTGTCCACCAGGCTGGTGGACAATTACAGGAAATGGATGATGCCAATTTGCTTAGATGCGAAGGAGACATTCCGAGTATTGGTATTCTTCTTTGCAAGGACAAAGATTCGTCAGTGGTAGAATGGTCTCTGCGTGGCATCACTACTCCTTTGGGTGTCTATGGGAAGAATGGCTATTAAAATTTGAAATAAGCTCTACTTTCATTTGAATATATAATATTTCGTAAAAAACTTATTGTTTTTTGGACATATTAATAATATGTATTAATTTTGCAACCAATAAAAAACTATTGAGATGACAAACTTCGATAAACAGAAACTGACAGAGATTGTACTATATATCTTGAATAAAACAAAAGGGTTAGACTACTACCATGTATTCAAGGTTATATATTTTGCTAATATTTCATATTTAGCAAAATATGGCTTTCCTATGGTTTCTGACGAATTCTGTGCATTGCCAGATGGACCTGTACCTTCTGTCCTTTATAATTGTATAAAAGGCGATCCTCAGTGTGATAAAGAATTGCAAGCAATGATAGACAATTGCGTTTCTAAAGGAACTGATGACGCTTATTATATGCTTGAAGCCAAGCGACAGGCAGACGATGAATACCTGTCAAAAGCTGATATTGAAGCTTTGGATAAGTCTATCATCGAGAATGTAAATCTTCCATACGGTGAGTTACGTGCAAAATCACATGGAGAAGAATGGAAGCGTGCTTATGCCCAACAAGGGCGTAAAGTCATGGATATTATTGGTATGGCAAAAGATGGTATGGCATCCGATGATATGATAGAATATATTAAGGATAATCTGTTGGTGGAGGCTGCATTGTCATGACGAAACTCGGAGAATTATTGGGGACTATGGCTGACAAGTTAGCCCAAGATAGTCTTAACATCGGTGATTACATTTTTGGAGCACAACTCGTTTATCAACTGCTCAAAAATTAATATAAGATACTGGCTTCGCCAGATGCTTTATATGAACATCTGGCGAAGTAAATATTGCTTTTGTTTTGACAAATGAATAGCATAAGCTTCTTGTACTTTTGCCAGTAGAATTTAAATCAATAGTATTTTATGATGTCATTCCTTACTCGCATATATCCATTCAAGCAGAGCAGACACTGGATGAGAGATGGATTTTTCTATGGCCTTGTCATTTGGGCTATATTATATTTTCTGCAGCCTTTCGGATTCTGTCTGTATCAGGGCAATAAATGTCTTGCTGCTGCCTTGTTTGGCATGGTCACTTTCGTGTGTTATGTCATTTATATAGCTTTGGTATTGAAGTGTTTTCACCGGACTGTCAATCCCTGGCGCATCTGGCATGAAGGAATGGCAGTATTCGGGCTCATTGTCATGATTGCCTTTTGTAATTTTCTTTTACCCTCATTTCTCTTTCATTGTACAATCACTATCAGGCTTTTTCTGTTGTTTTTGAACTGGACGATTATTGTAGGTATCTTTCTGACTTTGCTGTCAGTCGGAATACAATACAACAGATATTTAAAAGACAGAATGGAAGATTTGTTGCACAAAACGACTCAGGAACAAAAGGAGGTGATTATTACAATCCACGATACGAGCAGCAGGGGAAATGATCTTGTGATGCCTATCAATGATCTGCTTTATATCGAAGCGCAGAAAAACAATATCTCGGTCTGTTTTGTAAAGGAGGATCATGTCGTTTCTGTTGATGTTCATAATACGCTGACGCGTACTCTGGAAGAACTGAAGGGATATGATAATATCTTCCAATGTCACCGCTCTTTTGCCGTCAATGTGAACAATATATCTTCGGCTAAAGGTAATTCTAACGGGTATCAGTTGAAACTGGATAAATGTGCTGATATCATCCCTGTATCGCGGTCATTTGTGCCTCAGTTTAAGACATATCTTACTTAGTTATTCGTCCTTTTAATTAGTTGCTCGTCATCATAAGTTGTTGTCTGTCATAGGTTTTAGCTGTATATCCTGAGAATTTGGTTAGTTCAGTTTTGTGCTGTATCTTTGCAGCATGAAACAACGAATGATACATATCGCATTACTGCTATTTATAGTAGTTGATCTGACTGCTCAGACTCTGATTTCAGGAATGGTCATGAGTGGTCTGGAACCTCTTGTTGGTGCCAACGTTTTTATCGCTGGTACTATTGATGGATGCCTGACGGATTCTCTTGGAAGATTCTCTTTTTACACTTCCAAGACAGGAGAAATAACCCTGAAGGCAACCATGATAGGCTTTGAGGAATACACACAGGATTCTGATGTCAGCAAACTGAAGCATCTCACCATTTCAATGAAAGAAAAGGCTGCAACAATCCAAGAAGTTGTAGTATCTGCCAGCACTTACAGTTTTGGAAAAAGTGATCATTTCAAGACGATGGATGCGCTGGACGTGGTGATGGCAGGTAATTCATGTGGAGACATTGTGGCAGCTTTGCAGTCATTGCCAGGAACGCAAAAGGTGGGAGAGGATGGCAAACTCTATGTAAGAGGTGGTGAAAGCGAAGAATGTCAGACTTTTATCAATGGAATGCACGTACTTGTTCCCTATAGTACCAATGCCGAAAATACAGCAGTGCGGGGCCGTTTTTCTCCTTTTCTGTTCAAGGGAATTTGCTTTTCTCTTGGAGGTTATGGCGGAGAATATGGGCAGGCTCTTTCTTCTGTTCTTCCGATGGAGACTACTGATGTGGCTACGAGCGACAAATATGGAGCCAGTGCATCACTGGTGGACTGGAATATCGGTGGAACTAAGGTGTTTGATACCAGCAGTCTGTCATTTAATGCGGCAATGACAAGCATGGGTATCTACAACCAGTTGTTTTCTGAAAGATTCGATTTCTACAAGCCATACCGGAAATTATCTGGTGAGGCCCAATATAAGATGGAGTTCAAGAATGCTGGAATTTTGAAGACATACGTTGGCTATGATTTTACTTCTGTAGGGCAACGTATTGATGGTAGAAACCTATTGCTGAAGGAGAACAATGTTTATACAAATGCTACCTATAAGGCAGCGATAGGGGCTGGTTATACCTTCTTTTGTGGCATGGCAAATTCATCGGTTTTCAATGATATAAAAGATGCCAAGGCTGCTGGTGACAGTTTTTATAATTTCAGGAATGAGATACATCTGAAGGCAGAAATGCGCAAGGTTTGTTCTGATGTACTGAAATTGTCGGTTGGTGTGGAGGATTATCAGCGAAACAGTTTACTGGAGTATGATTCCTATTGCTACACCCTGGATTATAACATTCTGGCTGCCCATGCTGATGCCCAGTGGAGGATGCTGCCCGGTGTGTTTCTGAATCTTTCAGCCAGGACTGAATATATGTCGCATGCGCAGTGGCTGTTCATGCCACGAGCTACACTCTCTTATGTTCCCAACAAGATTTTCCAGATTTCGCTTGTTGCGGGACGGTATAGTCAGACTGCAAGTGATGATAATCTCGCCACCAGCAACTATTCTCTTGGGCAGTGTACTGCTGATCATGCTATCATCTCCATGCAATATAAATCGGCGGGTACACTTGTAAGGATAGAACCCTATTGGAAGAAATATCATCGGTTGCCTTTATGGGATAAGGGTGTTTATCTTCCGAAAGGATATGGGACGAGTAAGGGGTTTGATCTCTTTGTGGAAGACCATTCTCTTTGCAGGCGTCTTTCCACCACCTTATCTTATTCATACAATGACTCCAGGCGTTTCTATCTGGATTATACGGAAGAACGAACACCTGATTTTGCTTCCAGACATAATCTGAGACTGACTGCGAAATATTCGTTCGGAAAAGCTATTCTGAGTTTGGCTGAATCTTATGCCAGCGGTCGTCTCTTTCTGCAAGGTAAGACTCCGCCGTATCACAGTGTAGATGTAAATCTGACTTATTTGCTGAGTCCCAAGGTGATTATTTATTCTTCGCTGAATAACATCCTTGGTCGCACGAATGTTTTCGGATATGATGCCAAGGGTCGCCCGATTGTCTCATCCCGCGATAGATTCTTTTATATAGGTATATTTGTTTCACTTAAAAATAACAAAGCTTATGACATTTCAAATTTTTAAAAAGTTCATGTTGATGGGGATCTTCTTTTTGATCTCTACTGTAAGCATTCATGCTCAAGAGCCTAATATGCAGGCACTTATCGGACAGTCTCTTTCAAAACTCCAACAACCCACTCCTGAGAACTTCCTGAATTGTGTTGCTGAGATGAAACGTATTGATGATATGTTTCCGGATAGTATTCAACCTAAATTTCAGATGGTGTTGCAAAGCCTCAATTTTTCCGTTATGAATCCGCATGCTCCGGAAACGGAAAACCTGATGGTTGGAGCAGAAGAAACCATTGCTAAAATGGAAAAAATGAGGAATGCAAACCAGTCTAATATCTGTACCCTTCGAGGTTTTTTATGCATGGTACGTATCGTACAGAATCCTGTACAAAACGGCCAGCGCTATTATCTTGATGTCATGCAGAACTATGAGAAAGCGCTTAAACTCAATCCAGAGAACCAACTTGCCAAACAATTACAGCAAAAGTTTTTTGAGGGTATGAAGAAGCAAACTGGTTTATAAAAAAGTGATATGCTTCCGGGTATTTACTCCGGAAGCGTGATTTCTCCTGCCAGTGACTGTTTCAGTTTTTCGCGCACCATGCGGTTGTCTGGATATCTGCCCTGCAGGTACATCAGCTTGGTGACGGCTGCCTCTACGGTACTATCGTAGCCGCTCACCACATGAGCTACCTTGAGCTGGAATCCAGCACCGTATCTCTCCATATCCACACATCCCGTGATGCACTGGCTGATGTTGATGATGTTCACACCGCGATGGGCTGCCTGATCGAGCAGTCGTATGATCCAAGGGGCATGAGGGGCATTGCCTGAACCATAAGTTCTCATCACAATACCTCGCAGAGATGGGGATTCCAGGACGTGGCGGACAATGGTATCCTGAATGCCTGGGAAGAGACTGAAGACGATGATGTTCGGGTCCAGTTTCATGTGAGGCACCATCGGCTTGCGATAGTCTGGCTTCAGAATGTGGTGCGGATGGAAAGAGAAGTTGATACCTACATCACAGAGATGAGGATGGTTGAAGGAATCGAACGCATGGAATCCTTCTGCATTGATCTTCGTAGTACGGTTGCCGCGCAGCAACTTACCATTGAAGAAGATGCAGACCTCTGGTACTAACGGATGGCCTTCCAGATCTTTCATGGAGGCTATCTCGATGGCAGTCATCATGTTCTCCTTGCCGTCGGTACGCAATTCGCCGATAGGCAACTGGCTACCGGTGAGAATGACAGGCTTGGTCAGGTTTTCGAGCATGAACGATAGGGCAGAGGCGGTGTAGGCCATTGTGTCCGTGCCATGCAGAATGACGAAACCATCATAGTCATTATAATTGTTGGCTATCATGCCCACCAGTTCAGCCCATCCCATTGGGTCCATATCGCTGGAGTCTATCGGTGGGTCGAATTTTCTCACATCAATATCTGCCTGAATCAGTTGGAATTCGGGCATTGATGAAACCAAATGGTTGAAATCGAGAGGTTCGAGAACGCCTGTATTTGCGTCCTTACCCATACCGATTGTACCGCCTGTATAAATAATGAGAATCTTTGGTGTACCTGTCATTTTTGAAATATTTAGCAATTTGTCAATTAATCGCCTGCAAAAATACGGAAAAACTTTGTAATGGCAAAGAAATTTATGATAAAAAATGACGAAGAAGTGTCTTTTTGTTATTAGTTGTGGGGAAGGCGTATCCTCTATATTTTCCTGCAAACCTCCTTTTTTTTCTTTTTTCCTTATCATCTTTTTATTTGTTTTCCCATATCTCATATTTCTTGTCTTTCATCTTTTTTTCATCTTCCTCTTTTTCCCACATTCCCAAATGTTTTTCCTCTTCCCTCAATCTCATCCCTCATTTCTCATTTGTAATATTATAAGGTATAAAGAGAGGGCATAATAGATTGAAAATGAAAAGTTATGAAAATTTAATGCAAAATATTCGCTTGTTACAAAAAGAAGTATTACTTTTGCATTTGATTTAATAAAAATACTAAGTTGTTATGGTAAAAATCACATTCCCAGACGGATCTGTTCGTGAGTATGAGCAGGGCGTAACTGGTTTACAAATCGCCGAGAGTATCTCACCGGCTCTCGCTCGCAACGTTGTATCTTGCGGTGTAAATGGTGAGACAGTAGAGTTGAACCGTCCTATCAATGAGGATGCGAATGTAGAACTCTATAAGTTTGAGGATGAGCAGGGTAAGCACACATTCTGGCATACTTCTGCACACTTGCTCGCTGAAGCTCTTCAGGAGCTTTATCCTGGTATTCAGTTTGGTTTCGGTCCAGCCGTAGAGAGCGGTTTCTTCTACGATGTGATGCCAGCTGAGGGTCAGGTGATTTCTGAGAATGACTTCGCCAAGATCGAGGCTAAGATGTTGGAACTTGCCAAGAAGAACGAGCCTGTAGTTCGCAAGGAGGTTTCTAAGGCTGATGCACTCGCTGAGTTCAAGGCTGACGGTCAGGAATACAAGTGCGAGCACATCGAACAGGACTTGGAAGATGGCACGATCACCACATATACCCAGGGCAACTTCACCGACCTCTGCCGTGGTCCTCACTTGATGAACACTGGTCTGATCAAGGCTGTGAAGATTACAAGTGTGGCTGGTGCTTTCTGGCGCGGTGATGCTAAGCGCGAGCAGATGACTCGTATCTATGGTATCAGCTTCCCTAAGAAGAAGATGCTCGATGAGTACCTGGTTATCCTCGAAGAGGCTAAGAAGCGTGATCACCGTAAGATTGGTAAGGAGATGGAACTCTTCATGTTCTCTGAGCGTGTAGGTAAGGGTCTTCCTATCTGGTTGCCAAAGGGTACACAGCTCCGCCTCCGCTTGCAGGAGTTGCTCCGTTCTCTCCTGAAGCCTTACAACTATCAGGAGGTTATCTGTCCAGGTATCGGTGGCAAGAGTCTCTATGTTACATCTGGTCACTATGCTCACTATGGCAAGGATGCATTCCAGCCTATCCAGACTCCTGAGGAGGATGAGGAGTATATGCTCAAGCCAATGAACTGTCCTCACCACTGCGAGGTCTACGCCCGTAAACCTCGTTCTTACAAGGATCTTCCTTTGCGTATCGCCGAGTTCGGTACCGTGTTCCGTTATGAGAAGAGCGGTGAGCTCCACGGTTTGACTCGTGTTCGTACATTTACTCAGGATGATGCTCACATCTTCGTTCGTTCAGATCAGGTGAAGTCTGAGTTCGAGAATGTAATCGACGTAATCTTGAAGGTATTCAAGATTTTCGGTTTCGAGAACTACGAGGCACAGATTTCTCTCCGCGATCCTAAAGATACAGAGAAGTATATCGGTTCTGATGAGATTTGGGAAGAGAGCGAGAATGCTATCCGCGAGGCTTGCAAGGAGAAGGGTCTTGAGACTCGTGAGGAGGTTGGCGAGGCTGCCTTCTATGGTCCTAAGCTCGACTTCATGGTGAAGGATGCCATCGGTCGTCGCTGGCAGTTGGGTACCATCCAGGTGGATTACAACCTGCCAGAGCGTTTCAAGCTGGAATATACCGCTGAGGATAACTCAAAGAAGACTCCTGTGATGATCCATCGTGCACCATTCGGTTCATTGGAGCGTTTCACAGCCGTTCTCATCGAGCATACTGCCGGTCACTTCCCATTGTGGTTGACTCCAGACCAGGTTGCTATTCTCCCTATCTCAGAGAAGTTCAACGATTATGCTCAGAAGGTACGTCAGTATCTTGACAAGCAGGGTGTTCGTGCTTTGGTTGATGATCGTAACGAGAAGATTGGTCGCAAGATTCGCGATAACGAGTTGAAGCGTGTTCCTTACATGGTTATTGTAGGTGAAAAGGAAAGTGCCGAGGGTCTCGTTTCTATGCGTAAACAGGGTGGTGGCGAGCAGGCTACCATGAGCATGGAAGAGTTTGCTCAGCGCATCAATGCTGAGGTAGCAGAGCAGCTGAAGGCAGCAGAGGAGTAATTTCTCACGCTGATATATTATTTGAGTCACGCAGATTTCGCAGATGACGCAGATTTTTCTTTGGGTATTCTTTGTTGGAGTACCTGGAAAACGGCGTAGTTTGGGGAATCTGCGTGAGTCTTTTAAAAGGGGGATACTTAATACTTGTTGTTATGACAGAAAACGAAATATCTTATAAGGTTATCGGAGCAATATATAAGGTATATAATGAGCTTGGTCCTGGCTTGTTAGAGTCTGTTTATGAAGCAGCCCTTTGCTATCAACTTAGAAAAGATGGTTTGAAGGTTGAGAATCAGGTGAAACTTTCTGTAATATATGATGGGCACGTCTTGCCTGTAGATTTGCGATTGGATGTTTTGGTAGAGGATAGAGTGATTGTAGAATTGAAATCTGTTACAGAAATGAAGGCGGTTTATGGCAAACAGCTTCTTACTTATCTGAAAATATCCCATCTTAAACTTGGATTGCTGGTTAATTTTGATACGTCTGATATTCGTTCATCTATTCACCGAGTCGTTAATCACCTTTAGCTCACGTAGATATATATTTCTTGGTCACGCTTGATTATTTTTTTAGTCACGCAGATTTCGCAGATAACGCAGATTTTCCTTGCTATGACATACTATGGGATATCGCAAGAAAGAAAAATCTGCGCAATCTGACCGGATAGGTCTCATCTGCGGATAAATAATGTGGAGGAAAGAAAAATCTGCGTCATCTGCGAAATCTGCGTGACTAAAAACAATTAATGAGCCTTTAACAAACAAATTTCGTGTAAGATTTTTACTCGCGTAACAAAATATAAGCCTAAAAATGAAAATAAACGGATGAAAATTTGGTGGTTTACGAGAAAAATTGTAACTTTGCAGCCGTTTAATCAAAAAAACAACGTAGAATAGTTAATGAAAAATGACAAAATAAAAAATCAGTACCGCGTAAACGAACAAATACGCGTACGTGAAGTGAGAGTGGTAAGTGATGGCAGAGCAGAAGTGATGCCAACACGTAAGGCTTTGGACTTGGCTCGCCAGGAAGGTGTTGATCTCGTGGAGATTTCTCCTAATGCACAACCTCCTGTTTGTCGAATAGTTGACTATTCTAAATTCCTTTATCAGCAGAAGAAGCATGCTAAGGAGATGAAGCAGAAGCAGGTAAAGGTGGAGACCAAGGAAATCAGATTCGGACCTCAGACTGATGAGCATGATTATCAGTTTAAGCTCAAGCATGCCATGGAGTTCCTGAATGAAGGTAATAAGGTTCGTGCATACGTGTTCTTCCGCGGTCGCAGTATCCTCTTCAAGGAGCAGGGTGAAGTTCTTCTTCTCCGTTTTGCTAACGACCTCGAGGAGTATGGTAAGGTGGAGCAGATGCCTAAATTGGAAGGTAAGAAGATGTTCCTCTATATGAGTCCGAAGAAAGCTGGTGTGGCTAAGAAGAGTCAGCAGAAGCTGGATCGTGAAAAGCGTGAGGCTGAAGCTAAGGCTGCAGAACAGGCTGAAAGAGCTGCCAATGCAGAAAAAAACAGTTTGCTGGCTAACGCTAAGGGTGGTGATGCCTTGAAGCAGCTTGCAGCAGACAACGAGGATTAATCAAGAAAAAAAGAGATGCGTAACGCCGTGGTATATGCGTTGCCATCCGTTAAATAAATAACAATTTAAATTAAAAGTAAAAATGCCAAAAGTAAAGACTAATTCCGGCGCAAAGAAGAGATTCCGTTTCACCGGTACAGGTAAGATTAAGCGTCATCACGCTTATCACAGTCACATCTTGACTAAGAAGACAAAGAAGCAGAAGAGAAATCTCCTTGGTGAGACTCTCGTAGATCGTTCTAACCTCAAGCAGGTTCGCGACTTGCTCTGCCTCCGTTAATTATTAACTTTTTAGTCGAACTTTTAAAGAAAAAAAATTATGCCAAGATCAGTAAATCACGTTGCATCAAAAGCAAAAAGAACAAAAATCTTGAAGCTCACTAAGGGTTACTATGGAGCTCGCAAGAATGTATGGACAGTAGCTAAGAACACTTGGGAGAAGGGTCTTACTTACGCTTATCGTGACCGTCGTAACAAGAAGCGCAATTTCCGCGCATTGTGGATCCAGCGTATCAATGCTGCTGCTCGTTTGGAGAACATGAGCTATAGTCAGTTGATGGGTGCGCTTCACAAGGCAGGTATCGAGATCAACCGTAAGGTGCTCGCTGACCTCGCTGTTAACAACCCTGAGGCTTTCAAGGCTATTGTTGACAAGGTTAAGTAATTCAAGACTTAGTCTGTGATTTCAAAAAATAAAGACTGTATTCCAGATGATGGGGTACAGTCTTTTGCTTTGTACGCTCGGCATGAGCATTATCTAACGGGTGCAAGTCCCGAGTAAGCCCT
>OMDB01000102.1_pt1 | contig 55041 bp, 52 predicted proteins | sample 1645161 | NCBI WGS metagenome assembly OMDB01 (sample SAMEA103958135, study PRJEB25191) | human gut metagenome
AACAATGCTTATGCCAACCTGTTCAAGACAGACTTTGGTTAAAGACCATGCTTTTCTGGTTAAACCAGCGTATTACCTCAAGTCGCTTTATGGGGTAAGGGGATTTTGTGTCTGCGACATTTCTGTTGTGCAAGAAATATGTACAATAAAATGAATTTTGTCGCTTTGCAAGCAAAATCCCACTAAACCCTATAGGTTGCGGATTTGAGGGTGGAATTGTTAGGCGTTGGATAAATTGTAAAAAAGATTGAAACGTTGCCATAAGTGGGGGAATCACAGTTATGGCAACGTTACAATCTGTTCTACGCTTTGTTTTCTTATCACTTTTGTGTATCTTGGTTACTATAAATAAACGAAATATCTTGGAGTAGATATTCACCAATGTTCTTAAAAGGAACAAGGATATGATAGTCCCCCTCTAAAAATGCGCCTATCTGATATGGATGATATGACACCACTATACCTTGTGGCAATATTGCTATATGTTGCAAAGGTATTAGCCCCTTGTTCTTTGGTATAGCTTCACTTTTATTTTCGCTCCAATCTCTACAAGGATAATCGTCTGTAAAATCCGTGGTGAGGCTTTGACTATTGAATAACACTTGTCGTTTTTTCAAGGCTTTCGCATATACAATTCGGCAGACATCTTTCATGTGTTCCTTTTTCACCAACATATCACAAGATACAAATTGTTCTAACTTTTTATCGTATGTACGATAATAGGCATGGGGAGTACCATGAGCACCTGCAAAAAAGATATCAGCCTCCACGAAATAAGTAATATACCTCGCATTATCAACTACAGGACGAGCCGAGAAATGTATATAAAAGGGTTGCAAGGGATATAGCTCTCCTTGTTCATCGCTGTATTCCTTTTTCACCCATTTATAGTATTGTGAGGAATAATCCCGAAAAGCTTCTTGTAGATTATCTGTATGTATAGAAAGTTCTATTTCTGGTGAATCGTCATTCTCATGTGTTGCAGCAAATTCCTGCATGATAGCTTGATTCAGCCATTCCCTAATATCCCCATCAGCCTTGCTTCTTCCAACAGGATAAGTCAGATTACACATCAGTTCAGCCGTACTAGCCTTTTCCGAAACTATCGAATCTTCACACTTCTCACTAAAAGTGCGGAAGCTAAGCCCATCGGAAGACTGGCAAGAAACACATAACAATATTGCGAAAAATATGACGATAACTCTTTTCATAAATTACTTAATTTAGACTATTTATTTTTTACCTCAATATATAAAGGTGGTACAGAAACAACTTTTTCACGGCGTATGAAACCCCCACTGTTAAAGAATGCCTCAACTGAATCTACACTTTTATCAATTTCGTTATATTCTACAATACAGTTTAGATCTTGCAGATAAAAACGTCCTGCTTGGGTCGGAATTATGTAAAACTCTGGATATAGAACCATTTGCACCGAGTCTCCTTTGTAACAAACTATTTTACTTGGGATGCCTGATGTTTTGGGAGACTCATGCAAAACTGCTTTATCTATATTTTCCGTTTGCAATTTCATTTGTCTTGCATCCATATTGGTATAAAGTCGTATCTGGCACTTTACACTATCACCGAGCAAAATAGTTTTCTTATCTGTAGAAATGGTTGCTTCCATGAAATCACCAACGATTTTACTATTCTTTACAACGGTGAAATTCAAATTGGAAGGCGATGACAATTCTTTACCATGTGAATCTACTATAGTGAGAATAGGAACACGATTAATGCCTTTCTGGAAGCATTTAACCGAATATGTAAACTTAATGGTATCGCTACGTGTTGTTTTTCCATTTCTTGTAACATAAGATTTTATCGTGCTTATACTGGGATTAGCGAGAACTTCTAATTTGTCCTTGTCATAAGACAAACTCTTGATGGAATCAATGTCGTCATTAACTTCAAAAATATATACTATGTCTACCTTTCCGTTAAAGACGGAATCTGGATACTCAACAGAAGACTTTATCTGTGCTGATAGATTTAAAGTTCCAATCAAGAAGAGAATGAAAATGAAGATGTTCTTTTTCATGATTCACTTATTTTAGAAAATGGATTATTGTATGAGAGGAATTTTGTTTTGAAGTAGGCATCTGCCATTCCAGTCAAAGATTGAAATCACATTATAGCGTCCACCTTTTTTAAGATACCTATATGATTGGCACACAAGTAATTCTTCTTCGGAAGTTAGTCCCATGATACCGGCATTACACGGTAGTTGGATTGTGTGAAAATTATCCAAGTCGATAATGTAAGAGAAAGAGTTCCTATCATCTCCTCCTTCTACCATTATCTTAGTTTCTTCAGCATTCATCAGAACATTATAAATGTTAGGGATGGAGTCTTTATTGAATTTCGATGCTTTTTTGCCATCGGAAACTTGCCAGCATGGACTATCAAAGCCAACAGTAGTTATTATTTTCCTTAATTGCTTGTGCTCTTCTTTGTAAATCCACAGAGTTGTCCTACAACTATCGTCCGATTGTGTAAATAGTTTCTCCGTGTTCATTAAAATCAGAGAGTGCATTCCTACTGCAGCTATTCTTGTTGTCAATGGCAAATTATGCTTTTGGATTATATGTGCCAAAGAATCTTGTGAAGCTTCTTGCGACATGGCAGATGTTCTTGCGAACAAGAATACCACAGTAAATGACATTACCCTTACTAAAGCTAAGGTTAATCTTCTAACATTGAACTCTTTGTGTTTCATCTTAAAATATTTCTAGGCAGACTGTAAAAATCATCTGTATTGTACTTCGTTATGGCCGCCGTTGCCTGCGCAATGTGTACACTTGCCTCGTCCATTGCACAAGTAACACAGGCTTCCTGACATAGAAGTTCCTGAGCCATAACATATATGGCATTGTCCACTTCCATTGCATGCAAGACATTTGACCCATACTTGCATTGGTTGCAATTGACGTGAAGGATTATTATTAATAGAACCTGAAGAAGTCTTTGCTTTTGAAGGGGAAGTGCTTGCGTCTGATGAAGTTGAATTGCTTGAAGAACTCGACTCATTACTTTTGAAAGGTTTGTACAGCCCATCATAATTATTATAATCAAATCTTGTATCCTCCGAATATGAGCCATAGATATACCTTGTCTCATAATTGCCAGAACTGTTTCTATTTACAACTTCAATTTTGTTGGCATAGACTTTGATGTAAGAATTCGCCACCGGCTTGGTTAACAAATTACCATTTAGATCAAATGCTCCTTCTAAGCCATTTCTTTCATACTTAATATGGGCGAGTTCATCTTCTATACTTCTAATATACAGATGTTCATAGTTTCCTGGTGGTATAACCTCATTCCCCCTTATGTCATAAAGGCTCTTTTCTCCAAAATTATTTTCACAAGGAACAGATAATAATATTTTACCTTTATCAGTCTTACAACTATGCACAGATGTTTTTGTAAAATGTTTACTTGGTGATATTATGCATCTGCCACAACGCGTAAAAACACCTTCAAAATCCCCTGTACTAACACAAAAATAATGTGCTCCTGAAGTTTCTATCGCAAGATAGTAAACACTAGTAAATTTAATCGGTATAATAGTTCTGCCTTCAATATCTGCTGCTCCATGCAGATTACCTTGTTGAAGTTCATACCAAATAAAACCATCTTCACCAACTCTTCGGACTTTCTTTATTATTTGCGAATTACTTTTTTTTACAGATGTTGTTGCGCGACGTTGCTGTGAATGTGATCGACGTTGTTGAGCACAGACTTGTACACATAAAAACATCATCAGAAAAATTATTATCTTATTCTTCATTTTTGTAAGTATTTTAGTTTAAACACATCCTTACTCTTTCGTCAGCATAAGGAGTGCCATCAAATATTGTTTTTTTGTTCGTAAACCCTTTTTCTGTTCCATAGGACATCAACCATGTTTTATTCCATTGTTTGGAAAATTCAATACATTCTTGCAATAATGCTGTGTTTCCCCCACATTCATACAAAAATCTATTTAAATCATGATTGTCAAGAAATAGCCATAATTGAAAACTTGTTGGATAGCGAGCAAAATGCGACTTTACTTTTTCTCTTAGCTTTTGATTATTCATGATTGTTTGTTTTTATGTACAGCGTCACAAAGAATTTGCTGGTAAGAAAAGTCTAATACGCCATCTAACGCACCTACATATTCAAGTTGCCGTGCTTCTTGTGTATTAAATCGTAATTTATTTATAAAGTAGCGAATACAATTATTAGGTTTAAAGTCTAAGTTGCCCCAAACTTCTCCTATCAATCTTACCTTCGGATTAATCTCTGTCAATTGCATTTTTCTATACGTATTCCACACGCTATTGAAACTTTGCACCAACAGAGAGTCCTTAATCTTACAAGGGTAGAATATGTTTAGCGTTCCGTTCATAAGATGTTCTTAATAAATTAATATTGTCAAAATTACCTACCTACTTGGTTACAGGACGAATTGGGCAAAACAATGAATGACTATAATGCTCTGTATTTATGTTATTTTTATCAAATCCCAACAGGTAAGCTTGGGTGCGATTTTCTTGGTAAAGTGTGGAACTCCATATAAAGCCCCCTTCCTCATAAGATATTGGAAGAAAAATTTGTTTCCCATTTGGGCCAGTTACTAAATATCCACTATTAGCTCCTAAGGATATCCATTTCCATTTACATTTTGTTTTAAGTTCTTTAATTTCTGAAATAGTAGGCATTCGCCAAGATTCCCCCCACCGCAGAGTTGCTGCATCATATCTTTTTAATCCAGCAATATCATTATTTGGTATGTCGATAGAATACACAGAATCCACCCTACTGGTAATATCCGTAGGATTAATCTCTCCCCATTTAAAATAAGCACCATGTTCACAAAAACACCAATTACCGATATCTGTTGCCGCCCATTTCACGCTTAACCCTAAATCAACATAAGAATGGCCATTAATTCGACCACTCGGGAAAAGAGGAGATTTGTAAACTCCAAGAAATAAAGCAGCAATTAAAAACCAAAAAATAAAGGATTTCCAATTATACTTAATCTTCCACTTTATATCAAAAATTAAATTATCAAAGAAGTCTAGTACTTTGCCAACAACCGTTTCGTCATCATTTTGCACCGACAAATTGGAATAGGAAACATCTTTTAGTATAAAATTATTGATATGTGGCGGATAATCATACCATTTATGTGTATGAAATTTCGAATCTAATGGCAAATAGCTTGTTATAAAATGCATTAACTGCAACCACACTGATTGAGCATTTCCATATAATGTTCCATACGAACGATCTTCATGTGTCTGAACAGAATACACTTTATCTATTATTCCTCTCTTAAATAAAGAAATAGAAACTTTTTCTATATTCATATCTACATTGATATTATGTGGAGCTTCTTGGCGTTTTATAAGTTGTATTTGAGATAAAGCTTTTACAAAACTTTTAAAATTTCCTATTCCAATAATATTAGGACATGAATGATTCAACCTCAACATATTAGGAGTAATTTCAAATCTTATTTCAGATTTGTATTGAATTACTATTTTATCAACAGTTTCATCTATTACCAAATGCTCCTCTACATAAGTTTCTTCTGACTCTTCATTTTGCGATACATTTATTTCTTCCTCTTTTTCTGCATTGTCTTTAGGTTCTTCATACAAATTATTTTCATCTATATGAGTTTCTTCAGATTCCTCATCTTGATATGCATTTAAATTTTCCAACTCATTTCGCAAGTCAAACACAGATTGGAAACGCTCATCTTTTCTTGGCATCATGGCTTTCTTTATAATAGAAGCCAATGCATGAGAAACATTATGTTTCAAAAGGCAATCCATAGGGAAGCCTTCGTTTAGAATCACCGAAGCTACTGATGGACACCGTCCTACAAGCATTTTATACATAGTAGCTCCAAGCGCATACACGTCCATCGTTACAGGAAAGTCCTTTCCTTCATGATAACTTGATTGCTCTATTGGCGCATAACCAGGAGTACCTCCACCAACAGTAGTACTTGACTCAGGTATTCCATCTTTATCATACTGTTTGGATAGTCCAAAATCTATCAATACTATCGAATAGGATGCGTTATCACTATCCTGACGAAGCATAATATTCGAAGGCTTTACATCAAGATGCAATACATGGTGCTTGTGCATATACTCCAAGGCAGAAGCGATTTGCTTGGCATACTCTATGGTTTCTGTCTCAGATAGCCTATGGTTGTTTAAAATTAAATCATCCAAACTTCCTCCATCTATGTATTCCATAGAATAATACACAGTACCATTAGCTTCAAACGTTTCGAGTACATTAATAATATGAGAATGTTTTAGTTTAGACAGATTATCTGCCTCACGAAGAAATTTCTTTCGGTAATCAGTAAAAAGCCCCTCTTTGTTTCCATTGGTCACTTTTGAACCTTCACGTCCATTAATTTCTTTCATAAAGAATTCCTTGACCGCAACATATACATTGCTGTCAATAGTACCAAGACTTCCTTCTATTCTTATTTTAGTTTTAGCCTTATAAGTAACGCCAAATGAACCTTGCCCCAAGACTTCTTCTATTTCATAAGAGTGTTTTTGACCACGTAGTATGTCTCCTTGAGAAAGTGTTTTATTTTCCATGTATAACGTTTTGAACGATTATTGTTTTCCACATCCAAAATATGTATAAGATGTGCAGAATGATTGTCTCGATTGTGTTGAGAATTAAGAACTAACATCTTAATGAGTTCTTCCTCAGGCTTTTGCTGATTGAGCATGAAGCAGAGATTGGCATTGGAAGCTTCTTCGAGCATACCATCAGAACACATATAAAAAAAATCATTAGGTCTGATATCTTTCAATGTAACTATGTCAGCTTTATATCTATGCTCTAAATGAGGTTGAAGAGCACGAGTAATTACATTCTTTCGTGGATAATTTTCTGCTTCCTCAGGTGTTAGTTCTCCTATTTTAATAAGGTCATTTACTAAAGAATGATCTTCTGTTTGAAATATAATTTCAGCCCTATCTTCATTTTTTAGAGGACGAATCTGATACACTCGACTATCACCCATATGTGCGATAGTTGCACCTTCTTCATGAAGCATCAGAAAAGTCACGGTAGTTCCCATTTTTTTTGCTTCATTAGTCGCAGTATCACGTTCGTCCAACAAATCATAAGCAGCATCTATGGCACGTAACAGCATATTCTCACAGAAATTCTCTCCAGCTTTCATTGCGGTGTTAATTGTCGTGCTAATAGCCTCACATACCGTAGAACTTGCTATTTCTCCTGCTTCATGACCACCCATCCCATCACATAAGATAAACATTCGATCTTTGTCATTATTTATATTTCCCTGTTCAGGGTACAACCAATCTTCCTGATGAGGATGTCCTTCCTTATCGACTCTTTGTCCATATTCATAGATGGATAGTGCCTTTATTTTGTATTCCATAAGATCACACTATAAATTAGTCTCTTCAGAATCTTTTATGATGAACTTAACTTCGATATTGGCAAATTTTATAATCATGCCATTTTGAAGTACAATTCGGTCATCTGCCCTCAATTGTTCACCACTTATATAAGTAGGATTCTTATTCTGCCAATTTTGAAGGATATGTTTGCAACAGCCATTAGTTAACCTTGCGACTTCAATTTTAGCATGTTTTCGGCTCATTCTTTTTTCTCCAGAATAGTCAAAAACAGGAACATCTACCTGTTGAGGTGGCTTCTGTAGTTTTCTTCCTATTGTATTTGTTCCAAGATGAAATTCCCAACTTTTGCCAGATTTTTCTACAAGGCAACCTATAAGTATATTTTTAGAAGCATCGCCTGTAGCAGAATTTAGATTTTTATCTTCTATGACTGTTTTCTCTTTGTCTTTCTTGCCTAATGAATTCTGGCAATCTGCCACAAGAGACTTACTCTTGCACACAGGGCATATAAAATCTACTCGCTTTTTAAACTGTAGTAAAGAGCCACAAAAAGGACATTTTACTTTTATCAAATCTTCCATTTTAGTATTACCATTTCATTATAACCATCTCATCACTAAATCTACCCCACATCACAGGGTGTTGCTTATCACCTGAAAGGCGTTTAACTCCCTTGCTAACATAATCGAACAATTCTTTTGCCGTAATTATTCGGTCTCGATTAGCATCAGCCCGACCTCTCAACCCATTCTGAAGGCAAGAAGTAAAGAAACCATTCTTCATGTCAGTGCACTCTATTGATGTCTCATTGTTTCTTGATGACAAAAAAAGGAGCACATTATAGTCATTAAATTCTTGTTCATGCTTAGTGGCTTGTCCATGTCTCATTTTTCCCGAAAAACAAGCATCCGCAAAAATGATTTTATTTCTAGCCTTGCAATGAGCCATTATTTGACGAATTTCGGAATAAGACAGTTGTGAATCATAAGCACAAAAACTTCCAGGCTTTCCATGCCCACTAAAGAAGAACACAACTGTATCATCGTAAGAAGCCTTGGAAAAAGTTGCCTGCAACTTCATGCATATACGTTTTTTGGTAGCATTTGCATTTGTTAATAAAACACATTCTGTCACCAAATTCTTTGAATATATATATTTGATTGTCGAAGCATCATTTGCTGGCAGATACAAATCCATTTTTGTTCCTGGATAATCACTAATTCCAACAGAAACTAAATAGGTTCTAGCATCTGCCACAAATGGCATGAAAAGTACGACAAGTAGGCTAATAAATATTTTGAAATGCATAATATAATTACGCCATGTAATTGTCAATATTGCCATCATTCACATAGTCTGGTCCTTGCGCAGAAGAATCATTTTGGGCGAGATAGTCATCATGGATAGCTTGCATTGAGATATTCATGTCAGAAATATCTTTCACTTCATCAGGAGTTATCTGCCCATCTTGATTAATATCTTGAGCCATTAAGTCAGCTATATTATCATTGTCAACATCAATAATACCATATTCATGACCGTTAACAGAAAGAACAGCATAATCCCACTGACCATCATCACCATGGTCTATGGTTCCATACGACAATACCTCAATATCAGAATCTGAGTCCTCTTCAGGATTATACAAAACTTCTATGTCAGAATCTTCTTGCAGAGAATTGGATTCATGTACATCATCACTTTGAACTTTTGGGGGATTCCCATCATTGTAAGAAATACTTAGATGGCTTCCAAATTCTGCATGTTCGGCATCTGACATGCTCTCCCATTCTTCTGCTGTATAGGTATTAAACACCTTGCCATGCCATACAAATACACCTCCTGCTCCTACTTGATGGCGGGCAGAGGCAAAAGCTTGGGCAAAAGGCAAAGCATTGTCAACTTCTGCTACTGGTATAACTGTATCTACATGAGCTTGTCCATCAACGCCAGCAACAGGTGTACTTTCCAACTCTTCGACTTCTTCCTGTTTCCCTGTTCCTGCGTATGCAGCCGTTGACACCGCCCCTAAAACCACTCCGGAAACGCCTCCTATGGTGACTTGCTTCCAAGATAGCTTTTTATTAGCCTTCTCTGTTATTACATGATTATTTTCCATTGCTATAAAACTTTAATTGTTTAACTTGTGATGCAAAGATACATCCAAAAACACATGAAAACAAGATTTTATGATTATTATGAGCTAACGACATTAGTTCTTACACGAAATGCTTGTTTTTCATGATTTCTTGGCATTATTCTTTATAGATACATTTACAATAGTTACATCCTTTATTTTGGCGTAATACATCATATGGTGTGTTTCCTAAATTATGTCCACATTTTGGATTTGGGCAAATATACTTGTGGCGGAAATCTTCATCCAAATCATGCATCTTGATAGTTAATGAATTTTTAGGATTCATGCCTCTTATAAAAAACGCCAATGCTATGATAACAGAAATTCCTGTTGCAATATATCTCATCATACCCAAAGCTGGGATAAACATAAATAATACACCAATACCGCTTAAGATTCCTCCCACTCCTCGTAAATTATTCTTTTTTTGTTCAGCCAACTGTATTTCTATTTTTCGGCTGTCATATTCTTCCCATATTGTCTTAAGATGTAATATGGAAAATTCTGGTGGAGGAGGCGGTGTTACTACATTCAAGATTTTTCTCAGTCCATCAATTATTTTAGGCAAATCAACAGTATATCTATCTTTGCCAAGTTGAACTTTTGAACTTTCTTTTATCTTTTTAGTTTCTATCTCTTGCTCATCAACATACGTACTGTTTTGCAAATTAAGATTTCGGATTACAATCCCCAATACCTTTCGAGTGCTATCGTCAGAAAACTCCACAACAAGGGCACAATGGTTGCGGCTAACAGAATTAGGAACACTTTGAGGTGAGCCTACTACAAAAGCCTTTTGCCCCATTTTCACCAAAAGGCGATGTAGATTTTCTTCCCTACCTATGACTATGTCTAGTTTTGTCATTATACTATCTTATTTCGTTTTTGTCAATAAATCTTTCAACTTACGAAGAGCATCCTTGGATACAGTAACCTTAAATGCAAACGTATGTCCATCGCTAAGAACCAACATTTGTTTTGGAATATCAATTTGATTGATATAGCCCATATTAACAATGTGACTTTTCCCAATTCTAACAAAATTTTTGGCCTTTTCTTCTAATGTTAAAGGTAAGAGGTTTTGCATCTTTGCCAAAGTCATACCTATCGTATATTTCACCTTATTGGCTGATATGATATGGGTATAATTCCCATCTGCCATGAAATAAACAAGATGGCTTACATCTAGTCTTAGCAAAGAATCTCTTGAATTTAAGTACAAGTATTTTGGTGACATGTTTTGTCTTCTTATTTATTGTTTATGATACATATTTTCTCCAAAAATCCTCTCGGCACATAAGCTGTTGCCACCGTCATCATCCCTTCAACCACAACGCCAACTCTCAGTTGCCCTTTATACTTCGCCACTCTTCCCACGACACCCTTGAATTTGCCATCGGTGATTCTTACCATTTGTCCTTCCTCAAACTTCATTCTTATCTCACTATCCGAAGCTACCAAGATGTCTTCTGCCTCAGCCTCGCAGATAATTTTCAAACTCTCCATCTGTCTCTCTGGAATAACCATGGGAGTCTTTTCTTTCTTGCCATTCACGGAGAAATAACGATAATAAAAACGGAGGAAAGGGAGATTGACATTATCATAGACAAAAGACTTGATTTCGTCTTCTGTTCCAAAAGCGAAGAAAATGTTGGGGATTCGGGATTCTACAACTTGCTTGCGTTTTCCTTGGATTAGCTTTGTGGTCATAATGGTAGGATAAAAGGCTTTCACATTCTTGGCTACCAGATAATCGTATGCTTTCTTTTCCCTGCCATACGTAGAACGAAGTGCATACCAATGAGGTATGTCTTTATTGCCTTCTTTACTACTCTTAGAAAATGTTTCCGATAGAGCGTTTTTTGTGGACACCCCTGTTTGTGAATTCTTGGCAACACTGTTGCCTTGAACTTCGGGGAGGACATTGGGGATAAGCCCAATGCTTGGAGGGGCATCGCCGCCTCTTGGTATGGCTTTATCAACCTTCATGATAGGTGATTTACTGAAACTTGGCTCACGACTGAACATAGTTTCACATAAGGACATAAAAAAAAGCGTGAACTGTCCTGTTGTCCATTCCACGCATCGAGGCTCTCGCATTGCCTATCAAAGTTGAACAGACAACGTTAGAGCCCACGCCGATATGATAATCCTTACCATGGAAAGAAACTCCACGGATAGATATAATCACACCCAGGGCATCTACCGTGGCTACGTTCAAGACTTTGATATTGTGGAAAAGCTTGCGAGAATTTCGACACGTCTCAAACACAGCGTCAGATAAACGCCAATCAATATGTCTTAGCTCTTCCGACTCCCCACCCAATGTCCACTTCATGCTGCTTTATTCGTTTCCGAATAAACAGCAATCTGCTCGGCGCTAGCTGTCTCACTCTCTCTATTCTAAAGAATTACGTCCTAAAGAGAAAAGAATATTCTAAAGAGCTGCTGCAAATTTAACAATAATATTTGAATACACAAAATTTTAGACCATATTTTTTCCAAAAACTTTGCAACAAGAAGAAAGCCGATAATGAAAACCCTGTTAGTGAATAAGGTTCGACGAGATTCACTCTATTTCACCTCATACATACGCACCAACTTACCTGTAGCACTCTTGTTAGCATAGAATTCTCTCTTCATCTCCTCAGGATAGGCATTGCCGCAGGTATCCAAAAACTCATTGAGGCTATACAACAGCAAAGTTAAACAAAAAACTGAAACAGCAAGCTTTTCACTTGAAAATTACAGAAACGAACGATGCCAACCTCATGTCAATTCGTGGAAAGCAAATCATGATAGACAGAGATCACTAATACAGCGTCCGAACTATTTATCAATAGGTTCGCAATACTAATATTTTTGAATAAAGTTCCGATTTTTTATTTAATAATGAAGCGGCAACAATTGAGAATACATTTCCTCAAAGAAAGCACATTTATAAACTCTAAAAAAGACTATAATGCAGTATTATCTCTGAAAGATAGCACCATCATCTCTCAGAGATAGCACCACTATCTCTGAGAGTTAGCACTATAGTTCTCTGTGCCCTAAAAGTGCTCCAGTCAGGGCAGATTAGTGCCATAAACAAGCATTTTGGAAATATAGGGGTATTTATCGAATATCAGGATCTTTTTAGAAACGGTACTCATAAAAACTCGTCACCCTTCATCTTTCCGCCTGAATCCCATGTGTTTATCGGGTTTTCAGAGGGTGAAGGGTGCAATTTTACCCTTCATCACCCTTCATCATATTATTAATCAGAGACTTTCGTGAATTTCTCTTTACATTTTCCTTGCTGAGATTTCTGTGCTTTCAACTGAATCTTATTTGTGTGTGAATATTGAAAATATGAACAAGGAAAAGAAGGTACTGAAAATCAGACAGTTAGGATTTTCGTGATTGAAGAATAATGTTTATAAGGCTCTCATGTCGTACGACATGGGTCCCTATAAACGTACGATTGCATCACTATTGTCGTACGACATGGGATTATATAGTCGTACAACATGAGATCATAATAAAGCATTACTAGTATTCTTTGATGCGAAAAGTTGTAAAAAGAGAATCGTTTTTATGCTGAAATCCATTTCTTGAGAGCTACATCGACTAAAAACGAGTTGGCAAAATCTAGAAGGAAATATTTACAATAAAGAAAGACATTCGTTTCTCTCTTATTCCCATCCTGGGTTGACTGCTGGGGCTAATTCAAGCTTCTATTAAGACTAACCATTAGCTTCTATTAAGGTTAATCATCGCCTCCTATTATGCTTATTTTAAGTTCAAATCCCCTTAGGTAACTACTCAGCACCCCTATTGAAAGCTTTGAATAGAAAAGCCTTGAAAAATGAAAGCGGCTTCGATAGTCAATGAAGCCTATTTCGTAGAGCAATGAAAGCGGCTTCGTAAGCAGTTGAAGCCTATTGCATTATTCTGATAGAAACTAGGCAAGTTCTCAATAGAAGCGCAAGTACAAAATATAAGAAAGCGCTTTATTAAGGTCTAATGATGCGCTTCGTTAGGTGTTAATAAAGCGCTTCGTTAGATGCTAATAAAGCGCTTCGTTAGGTCATGCTGATTTCCCACAAGCTATATCCCTGAAAATCAACAAATTACATTCCATATTAAGACAGCAATGAGGAAATTTTTCTGGTAAACCGTCATGGTTTCCATATCACGCTGATAGAACAGACGATTCTGATTCAAAAGTTCATCAATCGCTTGCTCTATCATCTGATCCGAAACGTCAGGACTTGCTTTGTACCAGATGAGCCAAGCCAGATGTTGGACGAGCGAAGAGAGGTTCTCTGAGATACGACAAATCCTGATAGCCTGTTTCTCCGTTATATGCTTCCCTTTTTTCTTTTTTTGCAAAGATAGTAATAACCTTTTTAGTAAGAACTTTATTACTAATTAACTATTTACTAATTATACAACTGAGGCTAAGATTTTTCTCAATTCCTGCTCATACTGTACTGCATCCTCAAAGCAGATGGCCTGCATTCATGGTTGCCAAGGACGAGGCTAAGCAGGTCAATACCTTCGACTTTGCGATTCCTATAGGAATGTCTTACGAATTCAACAATTTCATACTGGATGCTCGCTACAACATCGGTGTCACGAAGGTTCCAAAGTATGGCGACGGCTACACCAACGTACTCCAGCTGACCATCGGTTATAAATTCAAGCTGTAAGATATAGAATACTCTTATACATAAACTTTTATACTCATAAATCCCAAGCCGGCTTTTCTGCTGACTTGGGATTTGCTCTTCCGGAAATCCGTGATAATCCGTGATGTAATCTTAATCGATATCTTAATAATCCGTGATATATCCTTTCGTAAACATATCGTAGGACAGAGCTTCCAGTTCAGCAAGCGTCATGTGCTCTACGGCATGTTCTATCTTGCGAATCAGTTCGTCTCTCTTGAAATCGTCGTTATCGCTCAGGCGCGATGTAAATCTATTGCTCATCGATTTTTAATGTTTAATGTGTAATGTGTAATGTGTAATATTTACTTCGTTCATAGGTATCGATGACATTGCCATCATATTCCTCATGGGTGAGCAGACGGACATCGTGAGGAAGGCGAGGAGCCTCGGTGCCTTCTTCCACGGACTTCCCGACTGCTGTTTCCACCCTGATTTCATCCCAAAGTCCTGCATCAAGGAAAGCCTGATGGGTGATGGCACCTCCCTCCACTATCAGAGATTGCACCTTATTAATATATAGGTGGTCCATCATCTGATCCAGCACACCAGTCTTTCCCTGAGAGAAATCCAAGCCCTCGAAGCAAGGGTGATTTCTGTCGATGACCAGTCGCAGAGGGTCCTTACCGCTCCAGTCACGCACATTCAACTGACTATGGTCGCGCTCATCGGTGATTCTACCTACCAGGATGGCATCGTTCTCGGCACGCAGTTTGTGGGAAAGCATCTTGGTGAAAGGAGAGGAAATAGCCATTCCCTTACCTCCGTCATCGAGAAAACCGTTGACTGTCTGCGCCCATTTCAAAATCACGTAAGGGCGCTTATGGGTATTATAAGTGATGAAGCGCTTGTTGAGTTCGAGACATTCCTTCTCCAGTACGCCCACCGTCACTTCGATGCCAGCCTCGCGGATTTTCTGAATGCCGCGCCCCTGCACCTTGGCAAACGGATCTACACAACCGCAGACACATCTTTTCACTCCTTTCTTTACTACGAGGTCGGCACAAGGAGGTGTCTTTCCGTAATGCGAACAGGGTTCGAGACTCACGTAAATAGTGGCTTCATGCAGCAGCGACTCATCCTCCGGTCTGACAGAGGCAAAGGCATTCACCTCAGCATGTCCCTCGCCGCAGCGCACATGATAGCCCTCGCCGATAATTCTTCCGTCGGCACTCACAATGACGGCTCCCACCATCGGATTGGGTTTTGCATTCTGTCTTCCGTTCTTCGCCAACTGCAGGCAGCGGCGCATAAACATTTCATCTATCTCCTGCTGAGAGAGTGGCTCTCCCGTCCAAGGATCCTGAAAAGAGACTTTATTTTGTTTCATATTTTTTATAATTAGGATTGTCTTAATAAAAAAGCCATATACAAAGGAATGGTAAGAAGTTGCTTACTTCTACCCACATTATAGTCACCTAACTTAATGGCATGATACACATGGTATTTATCAGGATTGGCAAGAATCGTCTTAGTACTTTTGGTATTTCCATCCTTAGCTTTTACCTCAACCAATACACATTCCCCCTTATAACGTATCACGAAATCCACTTCCAGTCCAGTGTCCTTGCGAAAATAATATAACTTTCGCTTCATTTTCGTAAAAATGTCTGCCATCAGATTTTCGAAGATAGCCCCTTTATAACCATAAAGATTGCCCTGCAAAATATCAAACTGTGTACCATCTTCCAACATTGACACAAATAGACCAGTATCTACCATATAAACTTTGAATGCATCCTGCACAGCATTTCCATCCAAAGGCAATTCTGTAATGTTAAGGTTGTGACAACGAGTTATAATTCCAGCATCTTCTATCCATTGAAGACTGCCTTGGTATTGAGAAGCCTTACTATTCTTACGTACTACTGTATATTGAAACTTTTTATTTTCCTTACTTAGTTGAAGAGGAATCGAATCAAAACATTCTCTAATTCTATACTTGTCAGCTTCATCTGCATATTTTACCATATCCTCCTCATATCCAGCAATAATATTGCGCTGCTCTTCCAGAACCCTGCCCAAGTCATGGTATTGAAGGAACAGATTTACAGCCGCTGGCATTCCTCCTACAACAGTATATTGCAGAATCAGCTGTCTAAAACGCAAGTGCAAGGCATCAGGAACAGGCATCTCATCTTCAAAACATTTTTTCACCTTATCAATAATAGGAGCCGTGATTCCGTTCGCCCACAAGAACTCTTCAAAATCCAAAGGATACATATCCACAATCTTCTCATATCCTACAGGTATTGAGTTTTTATACTTTTCACCTGTATTTTTACTTGTCCGAGTTCCATATCCTCTTACCCCCAACAGAGATCCTGTAGCTATTACATCATATCGTCCATCCATTTTGAAAAATTTCAAGGCTGTACGAGCAGCTGCACATTCTTGTATTTCATCCAATATCAAACAGGTTTGTTGCGGAATAAATACACTTCCGGGAATCATTGCTGAAATATTGATGACCATATCATCAACTACTTTCGAACCGTCGAAAGCCAAAGCATAATCCGGATTTAACATGAAGTTAAGATAAACCACATGTTGATAATTTTCTTGCGCAAATTTCATCACGCTGAAAGTTTTACCACATTGCCTACAACCTTTAATGACAATTGGCTTGTGATTTTCTTCTTGTTTCCAAGACAAGAGAACATCTTCAATCTTTCTTTTTAGCATAAGCACCTTTCTATCAGGGTATTATAAAGATATAAAACTATTTTTCAAGGGACTTTTTTCAAACTCATGACTATTTTTCAAGGGACTTTTCTTGAGTTCATGACTATTTTCCAAGGGACTTTTGCGTACAAAGATAATAAAATAAAAGAATCGGTGTATAAAAAAAGGAATTTCTTACGATAATTTAACAGTGAAATAAGGTAAAGTAAAACAAGAAAAGCGTATCTTTGTAGCATGAAAACTTATCAACAACTTTGGCAATCCCTCACTCCACTCTATGAGACTGGCGAAGCGCAAGCTATCGTCCGCACCGTGCTCGACGTGAAATACGGAATGACTTTGACCGACATAATCTGCGGCAAAGTTAATGAATTATCTGCAGATGAAGAAAGAAATCTGGAAGAAATTGTAGAAAGACTGCAAAATGGCGAACCGGTACAGTATGTGCTGGGCCAAGCCGACTTTGCCGGAAGAACCTTCCATGTGGAGCCGGGTGTGCTGATTCCGAGACCCGAAACGGCGGAACTCTGTGAATGGATGGTAGAATCAGCCTCTCCTCAACCAAGAATCATGGACCTCTGTACAGGCTCTGGCTGCATTGCCATTACCCTGAGTCTTGAGATTCCAAATTCGGAAGTATTAGGAATAGACATTTCCGACTGCGCCTGCAGAATTGCCACAGAGAATGCCAAGTTGTTGTCTTCTAAAGCATGCTTTGAGAAAATGGATGTCTTTAAACTGCTTGAAAGGTATAGGAAAGATACAAAGGATTCTCCCGAAGTGGATATGATCGTAAGCAATCCTCCTTATATCTGCGAGAAAGAAAAGATAGACATGGCAAAGAATGTCTTGGATTATGAACCAGGCATCGCCCTCTTCGTTCCCGACGAAGATCCTCTGAAGTTCTATCGGGCCATCGCCGAGATTGCTTCCATCAGACTGCGCTGTGGGGGATTCCTCTATTTCGAAATCAACCCTATCTACGAAAAGGAAACCAGGGAAATGCTCGAAGGCTTCGGTTTCAAGGATATTGAGACAAAGGAGGATTCTTTCGGGAAAAAGAGAATGATGCGAGCTGCTAAAAAATAAGAAACAATATGGAATATGACAATTATAAACCGCGTCGTGCGAAGAAGCCGATGACTGAGCAACAGGCACTCCTGAAACTGACGACTCTCTGCACCCAGTCGGAGCACTGTTCGCAGGAAATGCTCGACAAAATGAAGAAATGGGAACTACCCGAGGATGCTATCGCCCGCAACATGGAGTTCCTCATCCAGAAGAAATTCGTGGATGATGAGCGCTTCGCCCGCTTCTTCATCAACGATAAAATCAAATATAATAAATGGGGACGGCGCAAGGTGGAACAGGCTCTCTGGCTGAAACATATCTCCAGAGAAATCTCCGACCCTATCTTTGCAGAAATTGAGGAAGAACTCTATATGGAGACACTTCTGCCCCTGATGAGAAACAAGTATAAGACCATCAAGGCGAAAAACGACTACGAGCGCTCCATGAAGCTCATCCGCTTTGCCTTAGGCAGAGGTTTCAGCATGGATATTATCCGCAAATGCATTGACAAAATGGGAGTAGAAGACGTGGAATTTTAATACGATTACATATATGCGACTCAGTATCTTAGCAAAAATCATAGACATGCTTTCCCCCCGCTACTGTCCGGTTTGCGGAAATCGGCTCAATGGCGAGGAGGAAAGCATTTGTGTTTCATGCAATCTGTTTCTACCCAGAACCGATACATGGAAAGACCCTTATAATAATGAGATGGCAAAGATGTTCTGGCATCGTATTCCCATCGAGAAAGCCTGCGCCCTCTTCCATTACAAAGGTCATGCCTTCACCAGCAACATTCTCTATCAACTGAAATACAGTCACCGCCCGGAAGTTGCCACAGACTTGGGAATACTTCTGGCACAGGAAGGAATGAAAGTGCACTTCTTCGACGACATCGACGGCATCATTCCCATTCCGCTTGCACCCCACCGCCAACGGCAGAGAGGCTACAACCAGAGCGAGGAAATCGCTAAGGGAATCACCCAGGTGACCCACCTCCCCATCTACACAGATATCGTGAGAAGAAACGTCTTCAAGGAAAGTCAAACCCAGAAAGACCGCTGGAGAAGAAACGAGAACGTGAAAGAAGCCTTTGAACTCTACCCTTCCTACCGCCCGGACCAAGAGAAAGGGAAAAACAAAAGCGGCTCCATCGCAGACAGACATTTCCTGATAGTAGATGATGTCTGTACTACGGGAGCCACTATCTGTGCATGTTGCCAGACGCTTTTGAAAGCCGGCAACATGAAATTCAGCGTTTTATCTATCGGATTGGCTGGGGAATAACTTTCCTTACTTTTACAGTACTATCTGCACCAGTTTCGCTTGATTTAATACTTGGCAATTTTACGCCATTTCTACGATATATGCAACAAATTAAAGACTTTTAACCTTACCTAGGTCTCACTTTAGCAAAAAGAAATGTACCTTTGCAGCATAATAATATTAAATCCTTTAAGATTATGGACAAACTGAAGAAAGAATTTGCATCAAAGTTATTGAAAGTAAAGGCTATCAAGTTGCAGCCTAATGATCCATTTACATGGGCTTCTGGCTGGAAGTCTCCTTTCTATTGTGACAACCGTAAGACTCTGTCTTTCCCAGAGTTGCGCAACTATGTGAAGCTCGAACTGGTACACACCATCCTTGAGCAGTTCCCAGAGGCTGACGCCGTAGCCGGTGTTGCCACAGGAGCCATCGCACAGGGTGCATTGGTAGCTGATGAGCTGAACCTGCCTTTCGTATATGTACGTTCTAAACCAAAGGATCACGGTATGCAGAACCTCATCGAGGGTGAGTTGGATCCTTCAGCTAAGGTTGTTGTAGTAGAAGACCTGATTTCTACTGGTGGCAGTTCTCTCAAGGCTGTAGAGGCTCTCCGCAAGAACGGTAATGAGATTGTGGGCATGGTAGCCAGCTACACCTATGGTTTCCCTGTAGCAGAGAAGGCATTTGCTGATGCCAATGTCAAGCTCGTTACACTCACCGACTATGAGCACGTAGTGGCAGAGGCTCTCGAGACTGGTTACATCAAGCAGGAAGACGTAGAGTTGCTCCACGAGTGGCGCAAGGATCCAGCCAACTGGAAGAAGTAATACCTGTCTCTACATAGGCATTTACAAGAAATATGAGTACAAGTACATTCGAAAGTAATATCAAACAGATTCCTCATAAGCAGGAATCTGTTTTCAATACATTGAGCGACCTCAACAACCTGCAGCGCCTGAAGGATAAGTTTGAACAGGTGAAAGATCAGATTCCAGCCGACAAGCGTGAGCAGATGGACAAGATCAAGGACCTCCAGTTTGATACTGACAGCATCTCCATCACCGCCCCTATGGTGGGTGAAATCAAGATGCGCATCATCGACCGTGAGTTTCCTAAGACCATCAAGTTTGAGACCGAAAACAGTCCTGTACCGTTCAACTTCTGGATTCAGCTGCTCCCTACGGGCGAGTATTCCTGCAAGATGAAGCTGACCATCAAGGCTGAACTCAATATGTTTATCAAGGGAATGGTGAAGAAACCGCTGACTGAAGGCATCGAGAAGATAGCCGATGCTTTGGCGATGATTCCATACGAGGATTAATCCGAAGCCTCCCCCTTTCATTCAAAAAATTCAAAAGAAAATGGCACATAAACTTTGGGAAAAGAACTTTGAAGTAAACAAGGAAATCGAACGTTTCACCGTAGGCCGCGACCGCGAGTTGGACCTCTACCTCGCCAAGTATGACGTACTGGGCAGTATGGCTCATATCACCATGCTGGAGAGTATCGGACTGCTGGAGAAATCTGAACTGGACCAGCTCTTAGCTGAGCTCAAACAGATTTATGCCATCGCCGACAAGGGCGAATTTGTAATAGAAGACGGTGTGGAAGACGTACATTCCCAGGTTGAACTGATGCTCACCCAGAAGTTGGGCGAGATGGGCAAGAAGATTCATTCCGGCCGTTCACGCAACGACCAGGTACTCGTGGATTTGAAGCTCTTTACCCGCCACGAACTCAAGGAGATAGTAGATTCCGTCAAGATTCTCTTCGACGAACTTATCCAGAAGAGCAACCAGTACAAAGATGTACTGATGCCGGGTTACACTCATCTCCAAGTAGCCATGCCTTCCTCTTTCGGCCTCTGGTTTGGTGCTTATGCAGAAGGACTTGCCGATGACATGCTTTTCCTGCAGGCAGCCTACCGCATGACCAACCGCAATCCGCTCGGAAGTGCAGCCGGCTATGGCAGCAGTTTCCCGCTCAACCGCACCATGACTACCCAGTTGCTCGGTTTCGACAGTATGGACTATAATGTGGTCTATGCACAGATGGGTCGTGGCAAGATGGAGCGCAATGTGGCTTTTGCCATGGCTACCGTGGCAGGAACACTGGCCAAGATGGCTTTCGATGCCTGCATGTTCAACTGTCAGAACTTCGGCTTCGTCAAGTTGCCTAAGGAGTGCACCACGGGTTCCAGCATCATGCCTCACAAGAAGAATCCAGATGTATTCGAACTGATTCGTGCCAAGAGCAACAAGCTCCAGAGCCTTCCACAGCAGGTGATGCTCATCATGAACAACCTGCCAGTAGGCTATTTCCGTGATCTTCAGATCATCAAGGAAGTATTCCTTCCTGCCTTCGGTGAGCTGAAAGACTGCCTGCAGATGGCAGCCTATATCATCAACAAGATGGAAGTGAACGAGCATATTCTCGACGACCCTCGCTACGACCTCATGTTCTCCGTAGAGGAAGTGAACCGTCTGGCAGCCAACGGAATGCCATTCCGTGATGCCTACAAGACCGTAGGTCTGGAGATTGAGGCTGGTAACTTCACACCTTGCAAGGACATCCATCATACCCACGAGGGCAGTATCGGCAACCTCTGCAATGACAAGATAGAGGAGCTGATGAACCACACCCTCTCCGAATTCCATTTCGAGCGTATGGAGAATGCAGAAAAGGAACTTTTGAAGTGAAGAATGAAGAGTAAAGAGTGAAGAACGAAGAATCGAAGTTCGGTATCTCGAAGGGAAAGCCAATTCTTTGGCTCTAAAATTCAAAACGAGCAAAAAAGGATGAATCAAAAATATTCCTATATATATAATAAGGTGAAGAGCATGGTCGCAAAAGCCATGTTCTCCACCTTATTTCCTTTACTGCCCCTATCGATGGGCATTTCCACGCTTACTTCCTGTGGAGCGGAAGACAGCATCAGCCGTCGTTTTCTCTGCCGCTTTACGTTTCATACGCAGAACCATCCCGGCAATACGTTGGAAATAGCTCTCAACGGCTTTGGTACCTACACCTTCGTCAGTGCTTCCTACAAAAACAACATCTGGCATATCTACTCTACCCCCAACGATGACAGGAACAAGACAGAAGACATCCGCATCACCGCAGCTACCGAACTGCAATATGCCAAGGTTTACAATTTAGGCGCTAACAACGGCATTATCATCGGCAACAGTAATTTCAATAAATACAGAGCCTACGACAGCCAGTGCCCAAACTGCATCGACCAGTATGGCGGTACCAACTTTCCCCTAAACTGGAATTCCGCCAACCGCCAACAGGTAATCTGCGCCAAGTGCCACCGCATCTACGACCTGGAGTATGGCAACATTATAGACGGAGCCGATGGTAGCCGCCTGATGGAATACAGCCTCTCGTATGGAACTACAACGAACGGAACGGGCAAAGTTATAAGTGTTTATAACTGACCTCTAACATTCCCTTAAAGCAGCAAATAGCAAACAAAAAGCTACTTTTTTCTTAAAATATGTAAATCTATTTGGCAGTTTCAGGAAATAATACTACCTTTGCACTCGCAATTCAATAATGCGGAAATAGCTCAGTTGGTAGAGCACAACCTTGCCAAGGTTGGGGTCGCGGGTCCGAGTCCCGTTTTCCGCTCAACTCAAACGTTTACCATGCCGCAATGGTGGAATTGGTAGACACGAGGGACTTAAAATCCCTTGGCCAGTAATGGCTGTGCGGGTTCGAGTCCCGCTCGCGGCACTCTCCCCCTTTAAATTTTTCATCTATGAAAAAATTTGCTTACATCATATTTTTATTCGCTACGCTTTTTATCACCTCTTGCGGTGTAGGTAGTGGTCATTTTAGGTTTGAAGGCAAATTTTTAAACATGAATCAAGGCGAATTTTATGTTTACAGTCCGGATGGTGGTATCAATGGTCTTGATACAATCAGAGTTGTCGGTGGCCGTTTCACCTATGAGTGCGACTGCAAGAACCCTTTCACGCTGATGGTCGTATTCCCTAACTTTTCCGAGCAGCCTATCTTCGCAGAGTCTGGCGCTTCTGTCGATATCAAAGCAGACGCATCCCATCTGAAGGAACTGTCCGTTAAGGGCACCAAGGCAAATGAGCAGATGAACCAGTTCCGCGAGAACATCCTCAAGCTCTCTCCTCCTGAAGAAAAGGCAAAGGCGGAACAGTTTATCAAAGACCATCCAGAGTCTATCGTCAGCACTTATCTCATCAGAAAGTATTTCGTCAATACCTCCCAGCCTGATTATGCCAAGGCCTATACATTGACGACAAAGGTGGCAGAGGCACAGCCACAGAATGGTAGTTTACAGAAGATGCTGCAACAGTTGAAGCAGTTGAAGACAATAGATACTGGCAGCCGCCTGCCTCAATTCACGGCATACGACATCCAGGGCAAAATGGTTTCCAGTACTACCCTCCTCAGTGCTCCAGTAGCAGTTATCAGCACCTGGGCATCCTACAATTACGACAGTCAGGACCTGCTCAGAGAATTGAAGAAGCGCATGCAGGATTCCAAGGGTCGCCTGAAATTGATGAGTATCTGCATCGACCCATCAGCCACAGACTGCAAGCGAAATCTTACAAGAGACTCTATCTCCTGGCCAAACATCTGTACTGGCGATATGCTGGAGGACAAAACGCTGCAGAAGTTGGGCATGACCGCAGTTCCAGACGTCATCGTCTTGCAGAACGGCAAGATTGTAGCCCGGGGACTGAAGCGTGAAGAACTGAGACGAAAGTTAGACCAGCTGCTGAAATAATCAGCTTGCAGAATTTCTACATAAAGCAGATATCTGCAAGAAAACAAAATAATGGATTCAAATATATGTTAGTCAAAACTTATTGCGCCGCAGTCAATGGATTGGACGTGACTACGGTAACCGTGGAGGTCAGCCTCACACGAGGAGTCCAATATCATCTTACGGGACTTGGAGACGAGGCCGTAAGAGAGAGTAGAAGCCGCATATCAGCAGCCTTGCAGTATAGCGGTTTCAAGTTTCCTGTAGCCGACATCACCATCAATCTGGCTCCTGCCGATCTCAGAAAAGAAGGCAGCAGTTTCGACCTGCCCCTTGCTGTAGGCATCTTGGGGGCAAACGGCGATATGCCTGAAACGCATTTCAAGGAATTTATGTTTGTAGGCGAATTGAGCCTTGACGGGTCTCTTCAGCCCATCAAGGGTGCGCTCCCTATAGCCATCAGAGCCAGAGCTGAACATTTCAAGGGATTGATTGTACCGAAACAGAATGCGAGGGAGGCGGCTGTGGTCAATAAGCTCGAAGTCTATGGCATGAGTACGCTGGCAGAAGTGGTCAGTTTTATCAGCGACAAGCAGAAATTCGCTCCTACCATCGTAGATACACGCAAGGAATTTTATGAAAACCAAACCCATTGTGATCTCGACTATGCAGACGTAAGAGGACAGGAAAACGTGAAGCGTGCGCTGGAGATTGCAGCAGCAGGCGGGCACAATCTCATCATGGTAGGTCCTCCGGGATCCGGAAAATCCATGATGGCCAAGCGTTTGCCATCTATCCTTCCACCCCTCACCCTATCTGAAAGTCTGGAGACCACTCAGATACATTCCATCGCAGGAAAATTAGGCAAGAACGTATCTCTGATCTCCCAACGTCCTTTCCGTGCTCCCCACCATACGCTCTCACAGGTAGCACTGGTAGGAGGAGGAACCAATCCGCAACCAGGAGAAATCTCTCTGGCTCATAACGGTGTGCTTTTCTGTGACGAATTACCGGAATTTAACAAAACCACGCTGGAGGTACTCCGCCAACCATTGGAAGACCGACATATCACTATCAGCCGCTCCAAATATTCTACAGATTATCCCTGCTCATTCATGTTTATAGCAAGCATGAATCCGTGTCCGTGCGGTTATTACGGAGATCCCACCCATCATTGCGTCTGCACCCCCGGTCAGATCCAACGATACATGAACAAGATATCCGGTCCGCTTCTCGACCGCATCGACATACAGTGTGAGATACAGCCCGTCCCGTTCAGCGACATATCCACGACGAAGCCGGGCGAGCCGAGCAGCGAGATACGCCGCCGCGTCATAGCAGCACGCGCTATACAGGAGGAGCGGTACAAGGACTTCAAGGAAATACACTGCAACGCACAGATGACAGAGAGCATGATACACAAGTACGCCGTGCCTGAGGAGGCTGGGTTCCGCCTCCTCAGCAACGCCATGGAGCGCCTCTCGCTATCAGCCCGCGCATACTCACGCATACTAAAGGTCGCCCGCACCATCGCCGACCTTGACGCCTCTCCCAGTGTCTCGGCACTGCACATCGCCGAGGCCATAGGCTACCGCAACCTCGACCGTGGTGACTGGGCGGAGAGGTAGTCAGCCGAACCTTAAGGACCTCACGAATGTGCGTACCCCCAAAAAAACTTGGTGATGCCACGATGCTTCCCTTAGCAAGGATAAAGAATAATCACTATAAAATAGTAAAATTTACAAATTAAACGAGAATGATAGCCTCTCTATAATTAGTCGAGCCTTAAAAACTTCGCAGATGCGCGCATGTGAATGCTTTATATGTGATAACCGACCATTGTCCCTCTGTCATGAGCCTCCTAATGACCCATTTGAAAAGGCACAAAAAAAGCCTCATGGCTCTTTTGAGGTTATATGCGGCAGCAGCGAGCATGACATTTATAGAGTCTCCGAAAAGACCCTTGTAGAAGTTCCGTCCCAGACGATGGTCGCTCTTGCGTCCACGACCGTCTTTCCCTTATTCCTGTCATCCTCCTCCTTCTTCCTGTCCTCCATGGCAATATTGATGCGGATGCTTTCCTTGAGGATAAGCTCCACGCCCTCCTCTCCGATACGGTGACGGAAATGTACAAGCTCGGATGAGGCGCAAGGTGCGGATATGCTGAAAGCCTCAAGACCGCAAAAGTACTGATAGTAGGCAGACAGGTAATAATCCCTCTAAACCAATCGGCTTAGCATTGGCTACCTGAGCGAAACGGATGCAAGCCGAGCCAAAAGGTGTTTGAACTGACTATATTGGGAGTATGTAACAGGTGTCTTAAAAAAATGGCTGCGAATGCAGGGATTACGAAAAATGTCAGTTTCCATACGAGCCGTCACACATTTGCCGTGCTGACACTGGCTGCCGGAGGTGACTTGTACACAGTAGGCAAATTGCTCGGACATACAAGCATAAATTCAACACAGGTATATGCCGATGTGGTTATGGAAACAAAGGTTGAAGCCATTAGCCGAATTTCAAATTATTTTTCTAACTTGTACAATACGGGTGGAAAAGTGTGAAATCTTTTCCACCCGTATTTTCATCATCACATTATTTTATATGCAGCTTTACGTGGATTATTTTTTACGATAACCACATTTTGGGCATACTCCATCCGCATTGAGGGCGACACCGCAAAGAGGACAGCGGTCGATGTTATTCTTTGTGGTAAACTCGGCAGAAGCGGCATTCACACCGCTTGTGAAAGTGATTTTAGCGATGTTCAGTTTGTCTTTCAACAAGTCATATACAATCTTAATCATACCTTCCACTGTCATGGTTTCTTTGGTAACAACCAGACGGGCATCAGGGTAAGCCGTTGCCAATTCGGTCTTGAAGGCCTCTCCTTTCATTTTGTTTTGCGGATGGCCGTTTTTGATGCCTTGCTTTTCATACACATCAAGAATGGCAGGAAGCAAAGGGTCATCTTCGCGGAGCACCAAGGCATGGTCAAAATTCTTCAACAGGCTCCATGCCACCTTTTGGATTTCATTACAAGGGTACACCATGTTTACACCTTCTTCAACCGTATCTTCCACCTCAATGGTCAGTGTGCCAGTGTGACCGTGAAGATACTGGGCTTCGCCTTGGAAGCCATAGAACCGATGTGCATACTGCAAATCGAAAGTCGTGATACTTCTCATACTTTTTACTTTTTAGAGTTTAACTTTGGATTATTTATTGTTATCTGCACCTGTATTCGGCTAATGTCAACCGATGCAAAATTCTTTTCTTTCAAATACTGTCGTATCAATTCCGTAAGCTCTTCATCCATATAATCCAAGATGCTCTCTCCCTCGAATATGTGGTGATGCTCTGTCACGGTAATGTCATAATAGCTTTTCCCCACTTCGGGATGGAACACAAGTGATAACAGATTAGCCTTGCAAAACGAATCAAGAATGCGATAGATGGTTGAGATGGTTATCTCATTATCTTTGGATTGCACACACTTGATTATTTCATCAATGGCAGCATGACGCAATTCCATCATAACCTCATAAACCACTTTACGTTGCGGAGTGATTTTTAGGCCTGCGTTCTTTATAATCTCCGTACTTTCCATTCTTCTCGTATTTTGATGCTACAAAGTTAATGATAATATTTCGCATTTGCAAATTTTTACCAACAAAATTATTTTTTTTTAAGAATAAAGCCGCATCACCTATTTATCTGTTCGAAGATAGTGGCATACTGGTGGGGGGTCACATATAATGATGTGGTTCCCGAGTGTTATATTATCACTATGGATGGTCTTGAATCGGAACCTTTCGCCGACGTTGCGCCCTACATTTTTGAGGATATGGGACGCGCCTATGCTGTCGTAAAGAAGCAATACCGCAATACAGACCTCAAAAAACATGTTATCGGACTCAACCTCGTCGAAATACATTCCTTAGATTCTGTCTATCAGAAATTCACCTGGCCCATGTGGGAATGTATAGAGTCTATGCACAATGGAGCAATTCTAATCAAAAAGGCTCGACTAATTAAACAAAAAGTGTTATCTTTACATCGTGAACATAAACAATGGCCATTCACCTATGTCCTTGATAAATCATCGTAGGCGTAGTGCTAGATGGCATGGAGCGAGCCAAAAAGTGGGACAATCAGCGGCCCCTCTTTTCTTAGACCGAACAGACCTGCAGGTGGAAGTGGCGCCAGTGGAATTTGACGACATCTCGTCGACCGCCCCGGCCGAGAGCAGCGCAGCCATACGCGAACGCGTGATCCGGGCGCGCGAAATACAGACACGCCGCTACGAAGGCATCAAGGGCGTGCACTGCAACGCCCAGATGACCACCGCACTGATGCACCAATATGCACAGCCCGACGCTGCCGGACTCGAAAAGCTGAAAGACGCCATGACGCGGTTCAACATGTCGGCACGCGCCTACGACCGCATCCTTCGCGTGGCGCGCACCATCGCCGACCTTGAAGGCAGCGACCGCGTGCTCACCTACCACATCCAGGAGGCTATCGGCTACCGCAACCTCGACCGCGGCAACTGGGCGGAGAGGTAGTCAGCCGAACCTTAAGGACCTCACGAACGTGCGTCCCCCCAGTCCGTCCGAAAACATTAGTTTGGAGAATATAACAGAGGGCAGAGTCGCTATCGCAACTCCACCTAAACCCATCTAAGGGCATACAAGTTTTCATATTAAAATTTCAGTTTATGTTAAACAAATTGTCATAAGGGCCAAGAAAAGCCGATATGAGTAATAATTATGCGTGTTTTTCGATGGTAATAGTCTTTATATAAGAGATGCTATAAGTGCTGGCACCCCTTTGAGGGATATGGCACGACGAAGGTTGTAAGATAGGCAGAATAGACCCATCTCAGCCATTACTTTCAGTTTGCCTTTCAGTAAAAAATAGTATTGTCCAAGTGCCCGCTTCATGGTTCCAAAAGGATGTTCGGAGAGACACTTACGATTATCCATCTTGTTCTGATCGAGATGCAAAATGTAACAAACAACTTTCTTTATAACCTTCGTTCTTGGAGGTTTCGGTTTGTCATCGTTCTCATCTTTAAGTTGCTTACGCTTTGCTTTGGTTGTTCTAATCAAGGTATCCTTACCAAAGTCAGCCTCCTTGAATTTCTGTACGGTACACTTACACTTGCATTTCTTGCAAGCGAGCTTGTTGCAGTATCGTATCATGCCGTTTCTCTTGGTTGACTTCTGTCTCAGTATTTCCCCTTGAGGACAATAGGCAAGGTTACGTTCGGCATCCCTTACAAAGTATCCCTCAAGAGCCTTAGCACGCATTTGTTCTGGTGTCATCTGAAGTACTGCAGAATCAGCCACATCAGATGAGTATTCCTTGATTTCTGCGATATGGACATCGGTTAGGATATCCTTGTATGTATCTGGGATAACACCAGCTTCAAGGCAAGCCTTCATATCTTCGGGCTTTGTGCTTGCCTTCTGTGCGTCAGTTATAGTCGCCTCATTGTAGTTAAACTGAACTTGCTCTGTGCATCCGCCATCACGCTGTATAACATTTGGTATAATACCATTAGCCAATGCATCAGCATGATCCTCAGGACATTCATATCCCTTATCTGCTGTAGTTACAAGAACCTCTATGCCATAATCGGCTTTCACCTCTGATGCAACGCTTGTAATTAGACCATGGTCGGTAGGACTGTCTGTTACTTGAAAGCCGGCTATCATGTGGCTTCCTGCATCAACGGCGGTCTGCACATTATAGCCGACACAAAAGCCTTCGTTAGCTTTCATTAGTCGGGAGTCTGGGTCGGTTAGGGAAATCTGACTTTCGCCACTCTTTTCAAGAGTATCACGATAGCCCTCATAACGTTCCTTGCGCTCCTTACAAACATCGAGTTTACGTTGCAACTCGTCTTTTGAGAGCTTGCGCCCTTCTTCATGGTCGTATGCATCAAGCTCTTCCATGTAGATTGAAATATGCTCATCAAGACGCTTGATTCGATCATCGAGTTTGTTAAGAGTTAGGTTGTTGTCCTTGGCATTTACAGCCTTGAACTTGCTTCCGTCAATGGAGATATATGACTTGGAGAAGAGCTTCAGTCCCATGCAGAACTTGTTGAACTCCTTATATACTTTAGTTATAGCCTTTTTGTTATCCTTGCGGAAATCAGAGATTGTACGAAAGTCGGGAGTCAGCTTGTTAAGCAGCCACATAACCTCTACGTTACACTTGCATTCACGGGCTAGTTTACGAGAGGAACGTACCTGATAGAAGTAACCATAAATATAGAGTTTGAGCAGATCGCGAGGATCATATCCAGGAGTGCCAGTCTCAGCCGGAGTACTGCGAATAAATTCAAGTTCATCCATTTTGAGGCTGTCAACGAAAGCATCAAACAAGCGAACCGGGGCGTCTGACTCTACATACTCGTCAATGCAATCTGGGAAAAGAACCCTCTGACGTCTATCTTGACCTTTTTTATATGCCATATTTTAGTGAATTATATACTATAAATGTAAGCAAAATGATTGATTTTCAAGAATATACAAAGTTAAAACAAATATAACAAGCATAATGAATAGTAACCATTATCAGCTGTTCACTATCCTAATAGGTTTTCGGACAGCCTCCCCCCAAAAAACTTTGTGATGCCACGATGCTTCCCTTAGCAAGGATAAAGAATAATCACTATAAAATAGTAAAATTTACAAATTAAACGAGAATGATAGCCTCTCTATAATTAGTCGAGCCTTAAAAACTTCGCAGATGCGCGCATGTGAATGCTTTATATGTGATAACCGACCATTGTCCCTCTGTCATGAGCCTCCTAATGACCCATTTGAAAAGGCACAAAAAAAGCCTCATGGCTCTTTTGAGGTTATATGCGGCAGCAGCGAGCATGACATTTATAGAGTCTCCGAAAAGACCCTTGTAGAAGTTCCGTCCCAGACGATGGTCGCTCTTGCGTCCACGACCGTCTTTCCCTTATTCCTGTCATCCTCCTCCTTCTTCCTGTCCTCCATGGCAATATTGATGCGGATGCTTTCCTTGAGGATAAGCTCCACGCCCTCCTCTCCGATACGGTGACGGAAATGTACAAGCTCGGATGAGGCGCAAGGTGCGGATATGCTGAAAGCCTCAAGACCGCAAAAGTACTGATAGTAGGCAGACAGGTAATAATCCCTCTAAACCAATCGGCTTAGCATTGGCTACCTGAGCGAAACGGATGCAAGCCGAGCCAAAAGGTGTTTGAACTGACTATATTGGGAGTATGTAACAGGTGTCTTAAAAAAATGGCTGCGAATGCAGGGATTACGAAAAATGTCAGTTTCCATACGAGCCGTCACACATTTGCCGTGCTGACACTGGCTGCCGGAGGTGACTTGTACACAGTAGGCAAATTGCTCGGACATACAAGCATAAATTCAACACAGGTATATGCCGATGTGGTTATGGAAACAAAGGTTGAAGCCATTAGCCGAATTTCAAATTATTTTTCTAACTTGTACAATACGGGTGGAAAAGTGTGAAATCTTTTCCACCCGTATTTTCATCATCACATTATTTTATATGCAGCTTTACGTGGATTATTTTTTACGATAACCACATTTTGGGCATACTCCATCCGCATTGAGGGCGACACCGCAAAGAGGACAGCGGTCGATGTTATTCTTTGTGGTAAACTCGGCAGAAGCGGCATTCACACCGCTTGTGAAAGTGATTTTAGCGATGTTCAGTTTGTCTTTCAACAAGTCATATACAATCTTAATCATACCTTCCACTGTCATGGTTTCTTTGGTAACAACCAGACGGGCATCAGGGTAAGCCGTTGCCAATTCGGTCTTGAAGGCCTCTCCTTTCATTTTGTTTTGCGGATGGCCGTTTTTGATGCCTTGCTTTTCATACACATCAAGAATGGCAGGAAGCAAAGGGTCATCTTCGCGGAGCACCAAGGCATGGTCAAAATTCTTCAACAGGCTCCATGCCACCTTTTGGATTTCATTACAAGGGTACACCATGTTTACACCTTCTTCAACCGTATCTTCCACCTCAATGGTCAGTGTGCCAGTGTGACCGTGAAGATACTGGGCTTCGCCTTGGAAGCCATAGAACCGATGTGCATACTGCAAATCGAAAGTCGTGATACTTCTCATACTTTTTACTTTTTAGAGTTTAACTTTGGATTATTTATTGTTATCTGCACCTGTATTCGGCTAATGTCAACCGATGCAAAATTCTTTTCTTTCAAATACTGTCGTATCAATTCCGTAAGCTCTTCATCCATATAATCCAAGATGCTCTCTCCCTCGAATATGTGGTGATGCTCTGTCACGGTAATGTCATAATAGCTTTTCCCCACTTCGGGATGGAACACAAGTGATAACAGATTAGCCTTGCAAAACGAATCAAGAATGCGATAGATGGTTGAGATGGTTATCTCATTATCTTTGGATTGCACACACTTGATTATTTCATCAATGGCAGCATGACGCAATTCCATCATAACCTCATAAACCACTTTACGTTGCGGAGTGATTTTTAGGCCTGCGTTCTTTATAATCTCCGTACTTTCCATTCTTCTCGTATTTTGATGCTACAAAGTTAATGATAATATTTCGCATTTGCAAATTTTTACCAACAAAATTATTTTTTTTTAAGAATAAAGCCGCATCACCTATTTATCTGTTCGAAGATAGTGGCATACTGGTGGGGGGTCACATATAATGATGTGGTTCCCGAGTGTTATATTATCACTATGGATGGTCTTGAATCGGAACCTTTCGCCGACGTTGCGCCCTACATTTTTGAGGATATGGGACGCGCCTATGCTGTCGTAAAGAAGCAATACCGCAATACAGACCTCAAAAAACATGTTATCGGACTCAACCTCGTCGAAATACATTCCTTAGATTCTGTCTATCAGAAATTCACCTGGCCCATGTGGGAATGTATAGAGTCTATGCACAATGGAGCAATTCTAATCAAAAAGGCTCGACTAATTAAACAAAAAGTGTTATCTTTACATCGTGAACATAAACAATGGCCATTCACCTATGTCCTTGATAAATCATCGTAGGCGTAGTGCTAGATGGCATGGAGCGAGCCAAAAAGTGGGACAATCAGCGGCCCCTCTTTTCTTAGACCGAATAGACATCCAGTGTGAAATCACTCCCGTACCTTTCAAGGATATTTCAAAAGCAGCTCCGGGAGAGCCAAGTGCCAACATCCGGGAACGAGTCATCAAGGCAAGGGAGATACAAGCAGCAAGATACAAGGACTACAAAGGTATCCACTGCAATGCCCAGATGACAGAAAGGATGATTCACCAGTTCGCAGAACCCGATGAAGCAGGCATAGATATGCTTCGCATGGCAATGGAGAAACTCTCTCTATCAGCAAGAGCCTACAGTCGCATTCTGAAAGTTGCCCGCACCATCGCCGACCTGGAAGGTTGCGAGCATGTGGAACTGCATCATCTGGCAGAAGCCATCGGCTATCGTGCACTCGACCGTGGAGATTGGGCAGAAAGAGGACATATCTGATTTTCCAACGAAGGTATACTTATAATTTAAAAATCATTAAAAAATATAGTACTTTAAATATAATTCCCAAAATAAATGTATTTTTGCGAATAAAAGCTACAAATAACAAAAGCATACTTTTATGGTTAAACTTATTGGATACCTTATCGTGTCATTGCTCGCTACAGCCAAGATGGTTGCCGCAAACAATGACACGATATTTTATGAAACTCAAGCTTTAAATTCTGAGGCAATTGGCTTAAATGAACCTGCATCAATTCCTACACCTAACACGACAGCTTTGGCACAATATGGAATCATCCCAACACCACTGCATACTGGCAAAGCTAACGTTTCTGTCCCCCTCTACAACAAAACTGTACGTGGGGTTAATCTAAACATGGAACTACTTTATGACACTTCAGGACTACTTGTAAACGTCTTACCAAGCTGGACAGGCCATTCTTGGACGCTTTCTATAGGTGGAGTTATTTCGAGAACCATCAAGGGGCGTCCTGACGAATTCGACACGCAAAATCACAGTTTCCCTGGTGTTGATTTATGGAAGAACTATTTTCATAGATACAACGGAAAGATAACCGACCCAGTTGAGGGTTGGGGTGATTATATGCCTGATATTTTCCATTTCTCTTTTATGGGCAAAAGTGGCAAATTCTTTCTTGGCAATGACGGAAACTGGAAAGTTGCTAGCGATGAAAACCTAATGGTTGAGTTTGATATTAACGATTCTAAAAATTACATCAAACCGTTCATTGATGTAGCACCTAACAAGTTGTACCAGCAACCTAAGTCTATAAAGGGGTTTACTCTTATTGACCAAGAGGGGAATCGTTATGTTTTTGGTGGAGAACAAAATGCCATAGAATACTCCATAGATATGCGTGAAGATAATGATGGAGGAAATGGTAGTGGAATCAATGGAGAAATGTATGCAAATTCATGGTATCTAACTGCTGTATATGATAGATTTGGTGTAGAAATATTCCATTTTGAATACGAAAGAGGTCTTTTTGTTATTTCTTCGGCTATATGCTACAAGAATAGTGTTCCTAAGATGATGATAAACTCTCCTGTTTATTTGTCAAAAGTGACAGGACATGATGGTATCACATTGCGTTTTGTTCGAGATACACAACTTTTGACTTCTTCCAACTTCTACCATCGGTTATATTCGAAAGCAGGCAACAATATAAAGACGCTATATAACAACTTAAAATTGTTGCAAAAAGGGGGGAACGCATATCATTATTTCATTTACTTGACTGATCCTGCATATACACAATATCACAATCCCAATAATCTCAACAAGGAATATGACCCTTTGAATTCAATGGGCATGTCTCCTTTAAAAGAAAGCGTTGTAAGCAACACAAAAAAGATATTGCAAAGATTTTCATTTGAGTATAATTATTCAAAAAATATTAGATTACATCTTAAGAGCCTACAAATAAAATGCAGCGATGGCACTACAGATGGGATATATAAATTCAAATATAATTCTTTCGATAAACTGCCTACAATAGATGGTTATTGTGACTACTTGTCTCCTTATACAGACAGTTGGGGATATTATAATGGAGTTGAAGATAAAAAATCTTTTGTAGATGAAGAAATTTCTCAATATGGAATGCTTACAGAAATAGAATACCCAACAGGTGGAGTCACTACGTTCGAATATAACAATCATAGATATAACAGCTACAAGAACACCTGTCGTGACGGAATGGTTTCTACAGGTGGAACATCTGAACTCGCTGGTGGTTTGTGTATTCGAAGTATCACAAACTACGAAGACAACACTAAAAGCAAAGAACTCAGCAAACAGGTGTTTTTTTATCAAGATGGGCAATTGTCCGTTCATCCAAACATATATCTCGCCGTTATAGAAAATTCTAATGTTGGTTCCGTATATGGCGCTTTTACCCCTATACCTATGGCAAACCTTTTTGGCTATCATATCGGGTATTCAACTATTTATGAAGAAATTTGCTCAGAAGAAACAGAAATACATAAAGTATATAAATACACAAATTTTTCTGATTATAAAGATCAATCTTGTTGGAAAGACCTACGGCAAGACAATCTGCAAGACATACTTGCGGCTTATGACGAATGGACAACAAGAGACTATTGCAAAGGGCGTTTGCTGTCTTTGGCAATCCAAGGAGAAGATGATAGCAATTGGGAAGTTACCACATATAAATATAGGCAAGATTTTGCCGTTATGGAACAAGATTATGTAGTTGGATATATGGATAAATCACTATCTGCTATAGCACGACCAGGAGTATTGGCAGAATATCATCTATTCTATCCTAAATATGACATAGAAGAAAAGACGCATTTGTTAAGACAGGACAATTACGGATTTTACAAACTTACAGATGTCACGAAATACGACATGAAAGATGTCAATATTACACATCCATATGGGCAGGCGCAAATGCGCTTATGCAATTCCGAAACTGTTAGTCGAGCAGGAACTACCAAACGTGTGGAATATGATTATTTGCAGTCAGGGTATTATGCACCTTTAGTTGCAACAAGAGACTACCACAACAATGTGTTGACAGGTGGACAAATGATAGAATATGGAACTTTTGCAATCAACAACAAGAACATTCTTATGCCTAAATATGAGAAAGAGTTATTTCCGTCTGGAAAACAAAGCTTGGTTAGAACATACCATAAATATACTAATTCATATCTTCCATGGGAATATTCTAGTAAAGGTCAACAGAAGGTAACTTTGACTTGGAATCAATTTGACCAATTACTTTCATATACTATAGGTGATGAAACTACTAATTGTATGTATGGTGATTTCGGTTGTGTTTCAAAAATCATTCTCCCCAATGGCAATGAAAACAATTACGAATACGACAGTATGCAGAGATTAGTAGGAACAAAAGATAAGTACGGCAGGTATCTCCAAAAGCACAAGTACAAGTATCGTACTGGAAACAATTGATGTTTTACAAAAAAAAATCGAAAAGAAATGAATATCCATAAAATAACACTATTACTAGTTTGTCTTACAACAATCTGCCAGATAAAAGCCCAACATGTTCTTTCCAAGAAGAATTCTCTTGTGCGCTCTGGCGATGTTATTTGCAAGCAAGAAATTGAATACATAGAGCCAGAAGGCTCCGGCATGGATGTCGTATGGGATTTTCGAGATCTTGACATACACAAAAAAAAATACATGGTAGAATATTTCTGTGACAGTCTGTTGCAAATATTCAAGTACGAGCCTACATTTATGGAACAATATAAGTTTGAAGGTGATACACTATTCAAGACAAGATACGAAAACCCAATCACAAATATTAGTTATAACAAACCAATTCCTGACATGATATATCCCATGGCTTATGGTAACATCTATACAGCTGAGTTTGAAGGGAAAGGTACATATTGCCATCACAATTGTCTGGCAACAAGCGGTTCGATTCTTTTAGAAGCGGACGCTAATGGCATCATTCTCTTCCCAGAACAAGATACACTCAGAAATGTTCTACGAGTTCATACTCAAACTATATCTACTATTGGTATCGAAAGGGATTCTGTCATAACGGATTCTACAAAATGGATGAGAAATATTGAAGATACATATAGATGGTATGTTAGTGGCTACAGATACCCACTATTTGAATCATATAAACAAGCTTTACATGATGGATTGGGGAATGTTAGATATAACAAAACGTCTTTTCAAACACTTCCAGCCGTTCTTAGGCAACTTAACGATAGTATAAATCAAGAGCTTCGCAGCACTGGAACATTACACTCCAATACTGGAACAGGTAACATGCCATACTCGGTAAATGTGATAGGCAGCAAGGTAACGATAAATTATTCACTAACCTCCAAAGCCACAATCAAAGCAATGGTCTCAGATTCAAAGGGTATCATATATCGCCAGCAGATTCGTAAAGATGCAGCTGGAAAAGATTACTCCTTATCTGTCAGCCTCTCAGGTCTCCGCAGAGGCGAATACATTCTCTATGTCAACATAAACGGAAACGTTTACAGCAATACTATACTACATAATTTTTGAAAACTATGAAATGGAAATTGAGTTTTTCTATAACAGGCATCCTTCTCCATATTGCTGCTTTTACGTTTGCTCAGTCTAGCAATCAAAACTATGTACAGACGGAAACGATGCTTACAGAGAATGGGGAACACAAAATAACAACCATCGAATATTGCGATGGTCTTGGTCGTCCGTACCTCACTGCAACTACAGGTCTGAATACCATTGGCGCATCGGCTTATAGCCTAAAGACTTTGGTATATCCCAACAATGCTGTTGAAGAATGGTTGCCTGGTCTATCAGACCAAAATCTTGAATGGAAAGAAGCAAGTGAGATTCGTCAATTGTCAAAAGAGACAAATGTCGAGTCCAACCCTTTTCGCTCTATTACCTATGACGTTTTAGGTAGAGAACTCTATTCTCTAGGAGTTGGTGACAAATGGCATTCCGCAAATAAATATTCATCCATACAACGATTTACCAATGTCAAGAGTGGTGTTGCAAAACTGACTGTGAAGCAATATCGTGCCAACAAAAACAACGACATAGTAGAAAACGGTGTTTGGGAAACTGGAAGTTTAAGTGCAGAGCAGACAATGGATGAAGACAACAAAGGAATGATAGTCTTTACAGATTTACATGGACAAAAAATACTGGAACGTAGATTCTCGGGAACCGACAAATACAATGACACGTACTTTGTTTACAATGACTATGGTTTGCTGAGTTATGTCCTGACTCCTATGTTCCAAAATGAAAAAAGTTTGGGTAAATATGCGTACAAATACCTATATGACACACAAAACCGCTTGATAAGTAAATGCCTACCAGGTTGTGAGCCTATACGCTATTGGTACGACGATGAAGATAGGCTTGTGTTTGTGCAAGACAATGAACTGCAAATAAAGGGAAAATGTCGTTTTATGTTTTATGATGTAAAAGGACGAGTTGTATTGCAAGGCTTGTGCTCCAATCAGCCTAGCAACTGTCTTTCGGGAATTGCCATTACGCAGATAAAAGGATTGTTTGATACTGGTTTCAGTAATCCTAGTACTCTCCAATTGGTATCTCCTGAGTTTGAGGCTGTATATTACTATGACAATTACGATTTTTTCAATGTTCCAGCATTTAGTAATTATGGCTATGTCAACCAAATGAAGAAAACCGCCAACACGAATGCCATGGGGCTTCAAACTGGCAGTATCGTCATGGCTTCCAATGGTGAGAAACTTTATAGAGTCTATTACTATACAGAGAAAGGTCTTGCATACGAGACTCGCCAATCCATGTTGGAGGGCAAGTTGTTATTATCTCGTTCTAATTATTCTTTTACCGATAATTCTTTGCGTACCGTATATGAACTTCGTCAAGGTGCTCGCATAGACTCCATTGTTTTCGAGAACAGATATAACCAAAACAATGATGCCTTAATGAGCACGACTATTTCATATAATGGCGCACCTGCTTGCTCTGTTTCCACGCTAGAATATGACAAGTTGGGAAGACTCGTCAAAAACACTTTACCTAACAAAGCAGGGAACATAGAGTATGAATATGATATCAGAAATGCAGTGACAAAGATACAGAGCAACACGTATTCTGAAGCAATTGGGTATGAAGGCTTGTATAATGGCAACATCGCATCTACAGAAAATTTCTATGGTGACTATGAGGAGGCTGGCAGTTATGCCTACGAATATGACGTACTCAACCGTATGACAAAGGCAACTTTCTCCAACAATAATAAATACTCTGAGGAAGCAGACTATGATGACAATAGCAACATTTTGCATCTAAAAAGATGGGGCAAACATAACGACGGGAACTATAAGAAAATAGATGACCTAACCTATAGTTATCTAGGCAACCAACTTTCAAACATAGAAGACAAAGCTGGTCAACTTGTATATGATGGAAGCTTTGACTTCAAGGAGTCTGGCACTTCAGAGAACTATGCCTACAATACCAATGGTTCCATGACATTCGACCCAAACAAAGGGCTGACAATTGATTATTCCGACATGGGGCATCCGAAGAAAATGACTTTTAACAATGGTAATACTACTGAATATACCTATAGCATAGAAGGTGAAAAATTGAAAGTAGAATGGAATACGGCAAATACAACAACTAATAAGGTCGAATACGTTGGTCCATTTATCTTAAAAGATGGAAAATTGGACGCTTTCCTTTTCTCTGGAGGTATTGCCACTATTGCCAATAATCAAGCAACTTTTCATTTCTATATAAAAGACCACTTAGGTAGCAACCGCATAGTTGTATCCGAGGATGGTACAATCAAACAGAAGTTGTACTATTATCCATTTGGTGGATTATACGGCGACATTTGTGTAAATCCAGAATTTCAACGTTACAAGTACAATGGCAAAGAGTATGACCATCAGCATGGTCTTGACCTCTCTGACTATGGTGCTCGCATGTACAATCCTGTTATTGGAAGTTGGCTGTCAATGGATTCAAAGGCAGAAAAGTATTACCATATTAGTCCATACACATATTGTTATGGTAATCCTATCAAATTCATTGACCCTGATGGGGAAAGACCTAAAGCTTCCGAAGCAGCATTGATGGCGGTTTATGTATATGGTGATAAAGATAATTCAAAGTTTTATAAAGACCAATTATCAAAAGTAGGTTGGGAGTTATCTAAATTTCCGACATCTATACAGATGAACTATAAAAAAATTTACCAACACGGATTACAATCTACATTGTTCGAACGTACTACGAATGGAGTTACAGAATATGCTTATGTCTATGCTGGGACCAATTCAGTTACGGACGCTGTTGAAGACATAGTACAACTTGCAGGTGCCTCTTCTCAATATTACACTGCCATAAACAATGCCAAAACCTTGTCTAGGGAGTTAGGTGGTAGTGAATTGACATTTGTCGGGCACTCACTTGGAGGAGGTGAAGCAATTGCTGCAAGTATGGCAACAGGTAGAGCGGCCATCACTTTCAACTCCGCAGCCGTTAGTTGGTTGACAAAACAATTCGGTGGGCTAAACAAGAATCCTAATGTAGTAAACTATCGTGCGATAGGTGCAAAAGTAGGACTTGGAAAACTCAGATTTGGAGGCGACATTTTGAACAACCTACAAGAAAAGGTTGGTCTTGCTTTACCTGGTATGACAATTGGCATTCCTATGGGATTAACACCAACTCATACTATATACGATTTCTTAAAATTTAAACTACCAGAACCATGGGAAAGTTATTAAAAAAGCTATTTTACGCACTACTCATTTGTGGGTTTCTCTACTCATGTGTCTATCACAAAATGACACACATGAGTAGCGATGAGTTGGCATGGGTTGCTAATAGAAAAGCAGGAGAAATCATGTATTTCAAGTCTCAATCAGGCAAAGTAGATACTATCAAAACATTAGAAGTATTTATTCATAATTCCTTAGACCCTATAAATTGGGGCTACTTCAACACAAGTTCTAAATCGTACATAGCAACAGCTAATGTTAGGTATGGTATTAATAAAAATGATGGAGGAATTTTGAGCATTGAAAAAAAACTTAACCATAAGTCAATATGCTTTTCTTCTATACTATCCGAAGGATGGCAATATGATGTTCCACTAAAGGTAACCAGCCTGCGGATACGGAATGTCACGCTTGACGATGTAATGATTTTCGACAATAGTAACTTAGAGCCTCCGCACAATAAATCACAAAAAAAAGTCATGAGCTATGCTTGGAGCAAAAAGTATGGACTTGTACAATACACTTTCAAAGACGGAACAGTATTTACAAGAATAGACATTAGGTAATAATAAAAAAATAACGTGGTACATTTTGGATATGTATTGCTTTCAGAAAGCGATACATATTAAAAAGATAGAGTTTCAAACTCTTCTTATGTATTATATTTGGAGAACGAAAAAATGAAAAAAAAATACATATATCTCATAATAATTGTGCCTATCTTTGTATTTCTTTTGCTATGGCTGAACGATATGTTGTCGTATAGTAGAAGAATTGGAGATACTCGCTTCTATCTTGTGGAGACATTTGCTACTTCAAAAAAAGGCAAGCCATTAGCTGGATTATTTTATAAGCGAACTGACGGTCTTGGGTACGATGGAGAATTAACATATGAATTTCCAAAAGTAATTCTGTGGAATGACAAGTATCTCATAGCCAAGAACTATGATGGCAACAATCCTGCTATTACTAGCTATACGGTAATCAACCTAAAATGTACGAACACAATAAATAACATGAGCTCTTGTATTCGTAAATTTACAAAAAAAAATGATTATGAAAATTTTCTGAAAGAAAATAATATTAAAGAATCCGCAATGAACAAGACAGACAACCATATATTGTGGTAAAAAAGTTAAGGTCTTGCTTTACCTGGTATGACAATTGGCATTCCTATGGGATTAACACCAACTCATACTATATACGATTTTTTTAAATTTAAACTACCAGAACCATGGGAAAGTTATTAAAGAAGCTATTTTACGCACTGCTCATTTGCAGTTTTCTTTACACATGCGTCTATCATCGAGTAACACATTTGAGTAGCGATGAGTTAGAATGGGTTACAAACAGAAAAGTGGGAGAAATCATGTATTTCAAATCCCAGTTTGGCGAAGTTGATACGGTTGAGATTTTTAACACATACATTAATAATTCCTTGTCTCCACTCAACTTTGCATACTTTAATATAAGTCAGCACGAATACATTGCAAACGCAAGCGTATTTTTTACATCCAAGAACAAGAGTGGTATGGATGGAGATTTATTTGTCAAAAAGCCATTCAATGGGAAACCTATCGTCTTTTCTGGTGGAGTGTTCATGAAGAATCGTGAGACTATTCCTCTAAAATTGACAACTCTTCGATTACACAACCAAACACTTGATGATGTTATGTTTTTCGGCAACCTAAAACCTCTAAACAATGATTTACCAGAAAATCCAGTCATGAGCTATGCTTGGAGCAAAAAGTATGGGCTTGTGCAATATACCTTCAAAGATGGAACTGTATTCACAAGGGTCGGCATAAAATAACAGGGCAGTCACCGAGGCGACTGGGCAGAAAGAGGATATATATAAGAACTAACTTCAAATCTGAATAGGAAATTAGGGGAAATTTTCCTCTAATTTCCCCTAATTTCCTCTATTTTCCTCTAAATTCCCCAGTTTTCATTATTAGAAACTATAAATTTGTCAATTCTTTTAAAATATCTTCGAATCCTTCAGCCCTGATATATCCAACCATACGCTTGTTTATAGGTGCTTTTGCCAACAACTTCAATTCTACAAGATGCTGTAAATCTGTACGAGCAGTCCTTATTGTAATAGGAAAACGTATAGATACCTCTTTCGCCGTCAAGATCGTCTTAGGTTTTTCACTAAAGATCTTTAGAATTTGTCCCTGACGCTCATTGATATTACTAAAACCACGAAATTGGTAATATTCCTCTCTTTCTTTCATCTTCTTCCGAAGATAAACCTGCAAAGCCTCATATGCTTTCTTCATCGCCTGTAGATGATACACGATAAAATAAGACAAATCCAACTCATCTTGCTCAACATACAAAAAAGATTTTTCGTACTGGTTCTTACTTTTATAAATAACTCGCGAAATTGACAGAAACTCAGTTAGCCAATAGCCTTTTTTCAAGAGATACCAATAAATTAAAGAACGAGAAGTCCGCCCATTACCATCAACAAACGGATGAAAATACGCCAACATAAAATGAATAATAATACCTTTAATAATGGGATGAATGAATGGTTCATTTTTATCGTCATTAGCAAAGTCACATAAGTCTGTCAACAAACCTTTTAAATCTGCTGCAAATGGAGGTATATGAACTATTTCTCCTGTAATATCATTCATGACACATATCTTGTCATCTTTCCTTAATGCACCTTCATCAGAAGAGTCATTAAGAGTCTCTTTGGCTATTAGTCTATGAATATTCAATAATGCCTCCAAGCTAAAACGTTCATCCTTATGCGCAACCAAATATTGGATAGTAGCATAGTTGTTGACTATCATTTGTTGACTTTTATTGATAGGCTTTGCTTGTTTACGCAACATTTCTTTCGCAACTTTCCTCGTCGTGGAAGCTCCTTCCATTTGGCTAGAAGCAATGGCCTCTTCCATGATAGAACTTAACAAATACACTTTGTGGTCTTTTTCAGGAATAATACCACCAGCACCAAGGCTACCGCCAAAATTCATATCAAACTCATGAAGAAGTTGCTGCATCTTACTTGTTATCGTAAAATGAAATTGCAACTTTCCAAACTTGAGATTTATAACATTCAACCGCCTCTTAAACTTTACAGCCTGCCAAAGCACTTCGGGCAGAATGCCCGAAGGAACCATATACTTCACCTTGTCCCAATAGTAGTAACCATCATCTATTTTTGCTAAAAGGTCACCATATATAGGATTAACCAACAGCTTGATGGACTCTTGTTCATTAGCTTCAGAGAATTTTGGAGGAGATTCTATCATTTTACATTATTATTTACGGATAGCATATAAATCATATCTATTTTGCCTGCAAATATAATAATAAAAAATGGAATTAGGGGAAATTTTCCTCTAATTTCCCCTAATTTCCTCTATTTTCAATCGTTTTCCTCTATTTTTCACTTCTTTTGCATACAAAACTCTCTTCTTATTGTTTCTAAAATAGTCATCTGAAGGGTTTTCCGCATTATTTTCCGTAGTCACACCTTACTATATTAAGAAAAGCATAGAAAACCTTCCCAGTTTCCAACTATTTTTTGTAATTTTGCACCCAAAATAACAAAAAAATGTATATTAGCTAATATGGAACAGAAAAATTTCAAACGTACCACTGTGACGGCAGCTTTGCCATACGCCAATGGTGGTGTACATATCGGACACCTGGCAGGTGTATATGTGCCAGCCGATATCTACGTGCGCTATCTCCGACTCAAAAAACAAGACGTTGTTTTCATCGGCGGTAGTGATGAGCATGGTGTACCTGTAACCATCCGTGCCAAGAAAGAGGGCATCACCGTACAGGAGGTGGTGGACCGCTACCACAATCTGATTAAGAAAAGTTTTGAGGACTTCGGCATTTCCTTTGATATCTATAGCCGTACGACCTCAAAAGTTCACAATAAGTTTGCTTCTGATTTCTTCCGCACTCTCTATGATAAGGGCGTGCTCGAAGAGAAGGTAGAGGAGCAGTTCTGCGATGAGGTAACAGGAGAATTCCTCACAGACCGCAACATCGTGGGTACTTGTCCTCGCTGTGGTGCTGAAGGTGCCTATGGTGACCAGTGCGAGAAATGTGGTGCTACACTTTCGCCAGAGGAGTTGATCAACCCAACCAACAAGAACAATCCTGGACACGGTCTCGTGAAGAAGCCTACCAAGAACTGGTATCTGCCTTTAGGAAAGTATCAGGACTGGCTGAAGCAATGGATTCTGGAAGGTCACAAGGAGTGGAGAACTAATGTTTATGGTCAGTGCAAAAGCTGGCTTGACATGGATTTGCAGCCTCGTGCGATGACCCGCGACCTGGATTGGGGTATTCCTGTTCCTGTGGAGGGTGCTGAGGGTAAGGTGCTCTACGTATGGTTTGATGCACCTATCGGTTACATCTCAAATACCAAGGAACTCTGCGATGCACAGCCTGAGAAATGGGGCACATGGCAGAAATGGTGGCAGGATCCTGAGACTCGTCTCGTTCACTTCATCGGTAAGGACAACATCGTGTTCCACTGCATCATCTTCCCTACTATGCTGAAGGCACACGGCGACTATATCCTGCCAGACAACGTGCCTGCCAACGAGTTCCTGAATCTTGAGGATGATAAGATTTCTACCTCTCGCAACTGGGCAGTCTGGTTGCATGAGTATCTCGTAGATCTCCCTGGCAAGCAGGATGTTTTGCGCTATGTATTGACAGCCAATGCTCCTGAGACCAAGGACAACAACTTCACATGGAAGGATTTCCAGGAGCGCAACAACTCTGAATTGGTTGCTGTTTATGGTAACTTCGTAAACCGTGCTCTCCAACTCACTAAGAAATATTGGGGCGGTGTAGTTCCTGCTTGCGGCGAACTGCAGGAGGTAGATGAGAAGGCTATCGCAGAATTCAAAGACGTGAAGGAGAAGGTAGAGCAGTATCTCAACGTATTCAAATTCCGTGAGGCTCAGAAAGAGGCTATGAACCTCGCCCGCATCGGTAATAAATACATCACAGAATGTGAGCCTTGGAAGGTTTGGAAGACCGATCCTAAGCGTGTGGAGACTATCCTGAACATCTCCCTCCAGTTGGTTGCCAACCTCGCCATCGCTTTCGAACCATTCTTACCTTTCTCTTCTGAGAAACTGCGCAAGATGATCAACATGCCAACTTTCGAATGGACCCAGTTGGGCAGCACAGACTTGCTCAAGGCGGGTACTCAGCTCGGTGAGCCAGAGTTGCTCTTCGAAAAGATTGAGGATGAGGTTATCGAGAAACAGTTGCAGAAACTCGCTGACACCAAGAAGGCTAATGAGGAGGCTGAATACAAGGCTGCACCTATCAAGCCAGAGGTTAGCTTTGATGATTTCGAGAAGCTCGACATTCGCGTGGGCCATATTCTGAACTGCGAGAAGGTGAAGAAATCCAAGAAGCTTCTGAAGTTCACCATCGATGATGGTACTGGTACTGAGCGTACTATCTGCTCAGGTATCGCCGCCTACTATGAACCAGAGCAGTTGATTGGCAAGGACGTGCTCTTCGTAGCCAACTTTGCACCTCGCAAGATGATGGGTATCGAGAGCCAGGGTATGATCCTGAGTGCTGTCAACTTCGACGGCTCATTGAACGTTACCTCTCTCCTTGGCAAGGTAAAGCCAGGAAGTCAGGTAGGCTAAAGAACGGTACATATACCTGTATATCACATAAAAACACCGTAAAGGCTCTATATCTATATATTATATAAGGTATAGAGCCTTTACAAACCAAGAACAATCTCAAAGATGATATGATGAAAGCAGTCTATAAGTTAATCATTACAGCTATTTTGATGGTGTCCGTCAGCCTTGTCCATGCTAACGGATTAACCCAAATGTCTCTGAAGGAAGGTATCGCCGGGGTATCCGTCACCGACTTTCATGAGGACAAAAGTGGGTTGATGTGGATAGCCACCAGTAACGGCATCAACCTATACGACGGCATAAATATACAAACTTACAGACTGGAAAATACAGAAACAAAGAATCCCGTACTTGTTTATCGCATATCTATCAGCGACAGCGGCAATGCATATGCTGCCACCAACACAGGCCTATTTGTCTTGATGAAAGGAACACATCCAAATTACTCAACATCGACAAGAAAAATCTTGAGACCAACAACAGTGTGAGATGTATCCTTGCAGACCCACAAGGCAATATCTGGTTTACCACACGTTACCATCTCAATCGCTATACACCAAGCACAGGAAAAATCAAGCGCATCCCTGTAGGAATCTTCGCATCGTATGGCAAGACAAGAGTAGCAGCTTTTGCATCCGTTACCGTCAATGTATAGACAGATTCATATTCTACTGTCAAAAGAGGAACCAAGTCTCCCTTGCGGATGACTGTACCTGTAGTTGCCATCGTCTGGTCTGCCGCCAAATGTGCTGTCCAAGTACGGCAATAGGCATTGTTTTCCTCATATTTCTGCTTAGCCAACAAGAGAGCCACACTCTTTTCTGTTTGACCACGCATGAAGTCAGTCAAGTCTATCGTATTCGTCCAAGCTGCCACATTCTGGTAAGCTGTCGTTGTATTATTTTTATGGATAATGGTCATGCCTTTTCTACCCTTCATGGCAAATGTACCAACCGCTTTCTTACCCATGGCCTCCTCTATATCTGCCTTTGCGGTATTGTATGTGGGCTTCACTGTAACATATGAAAATTAAATCAGAAAACGAACATACGTTCTATCATCAAAGCTTTTATAGCCATCAACCAATCCCTTGGTGGCGATAAAAGTTTTGATATTTTGCGGGTCATGCGCAAGTTGTTTTGCCAAGGCAGCCTCACTTTCCTCCAAGATCGTTTTGAGGAAAGGATAGCCATCGCTTGCCAAAACGATTTCATGCTAATTTCGAGAGTTCTCTGAGTCCACATCATTTGCACCAGAAAACAAGCAAGGCACAGCCTTCACCCCTTCTCGATAAATCGGGAAACCATCTATCACGGCATAAGACTTATTCTGACCATCAAGCATCGCCTGTACAAGAAGCGGTTCGATAGTCTTTCGGGCCTCAGCCGGTATCATACCTTGCTTGATAAGAGCGACACGCTTTTCGGCAATCTCTTGCTCATACGGCTTGTTATTCTCATAGAGTTTTCCACCGATGATGGCCTGACAATCCCCCACCATCCATACCTCTTTTCTCATCCTACTATAGATGATGGCCGAAGCCGTCATCACTGCGACGAAATCATCAGTCACGACGATGCCATCCTCACAAGTCTCCTGGCTCTTCTTGCCGACGATATTTCTTTCTATGATTTTCATACGCTTCCATTTTAGTCAATAACGGCACAAAGATAACACTTTAAGTTGAAACCAACAAATCAAAAGGGGAATAATCGAAGGAAAAGAAAGGGAAAAGAAAGCAAAAATTCCAGTAAGAACGTAATAAAACGTTAAAAAAGCGTTTTTATTTGTCCGCTATTACATCTTTTAGTATCTTTGCGGACAAATAAAAGCAATGTTATGGGTAATTTAATTGGAAGAAAAAAAGAAATAGAAGAGTTATCCGAACTCTACAATAGCAACAAAGCAGAATTTGTTGCCATATATGGAAGGCGTAGAATCGGGAAGACTTTCTTGGTGGATGAAGCCCTCAAAGGGAAAATTACTTTCCGACATGCAGGATTATCACCTGTGGATGAAGCTAATGAAAAGAACAGCCTAAAAAATCAACTGCGTCATTTCTACTTGTCACTCCAACTACAGGGAATGAAAAGAAGCAAATGCCCAACTACATGGATGGAAGCTTTCTTCATGCTCTCCCATTTTTTGGAGAGCAAAGACAATGGCACAAGACAAGTCATATTTCTCGATGAATTGCCTTGGATGGACACTCCTCGTTCGGGATTTATCACGGCATTCGAAGGATTTTGGAACACATGGGCTTGCCATAGAGACAACATCATGCTCGTATGTTGCGGAAGTGCCAATTCATGGATGCTCAACAATCTCGTAAACAATCATGGCGGTCTATACGGGAGAACTACCTATGAAATCAAACTCTCTCCTTTTACCCTTAACGAGTGCGAACAGTTCTACCAAGCTCAAGACATCAAACTGTCAAGATATGACATAGCCCAATCTTATATGATACTGGGTGGTATCCCATATTATTTAGGCTATATGAAAAAAGGACTGAGCTTAGCACAAAACATAGACCTATTGTTTTTTGACGGCAACGCCAAATTAAGCCAAGAATACAACCGATTGTTTGCATCTGTATTCTCAAACCCAGAGGAGATGAAACGAATTGTCAATTTTCTGGGCACAAAACATATTGGTTTTACTCGCAAAGAAATCATGGAAGCTCTTCATGTCGGCACAGGCGGAGGACTCTCCAAAATGCTAAACGCCCTTATTGCGAGTGATTTCATTGATTCCTACGTGCCTTTTGGTAATGGCAAACGTGACGAGCGTTATCGCTTGACCGATCCATTCTGCCTTTTCTATCAGAAGTTCGTTAAAGGCCAAAAGGCATTGGCAGATGACTTTTGGAGTCAAAACATAGACTCAGCGCCAATAAACATTTGGCGAGGTATTGCATTCGAAGAAATTTGTCTGCTCCATATCCCACAAATAAAAAGAGCATTGGGAATATCCGGTGTCTCAAGCACTCAGGCAGCATGGTCCATGAAAGGAGACGAATCCACAAATGGAACTCAAATAGACATGATTATAGACAGGAAAGACAACATTGTAAACATGTGTGAGATGAAATTCTACAACGAGGATTTCTCTGTCAACAAGGCATATCATGCGACATTGATTCATCGTCAGAAATTGCTATCAGAGCATCTGTCACGCAGAAAGGTGATTCACCCTACGCTCATCACCACTTATGGTCTCAAATATAATGAGTACAGTGGAGACTTTCCTAAAGTCATCACCTTAGATGATTTGTTTGCAGTCTCATAAGCCCAAAAGGAAAGGCGAGCTTCACAGCTGGTTGCCATCCTATGAACAGCGAGCTGTCGGAGCATCGGACAGTTTGCTGTCCTAGTTGGACAGTAATTGTAAGGATTCACATTGTATATTTCAATGCCTTGCTCCTGATAAAAAATATCGAAGCATACTCGATTTTGCCCTTTGCCCTTCACCCTTCACCTTTTGCTCAGAAACGCCCTGTTTATCGGCACTTCAGGGCAAAAGGTGAAGGGTGAAGGGTATTTTTAGAATAATCATCCTTCCATTATCTTCCAGTCTCCAATGGTTCGCTTCTGACTATCATAGTTGATGCCGACTTTCACCAACCGCTTGCCATCAGCAGAATAAGGAATAAGATAGCCTTTATCATCTATCTGTTGCAAAGCTTCCTCAGCCGTCTTATCAAACTTCAGTTCCATCACATAAATGGTATCTGGCATGTGAAGAACGGCATCTGCTCTGCCTATTGCACTATCCTCCTCCACCAAGATGTAAGCACCCATCAAATTAAAGATGAGATAAAAGACCGTTTGGAAATCCTTCTCGTTCTTGTTGGCAAGTCGATTGGAGATACTGACAAGATAAGCCTGCATTTTCTGCAACGCACCGTCCATGTTATTGTCATATAGTTGTTCCAAAAAATCGAAGATGAAACTATTATTGTTCAACGATATTGGAGAAAGATAGTTAGGAGCCAAGGAGCGAATCATCCCCCCACACTTCCTTGTTTGGATAATCCAGCTGATAGCTCTGCAAGATAGGGTTATACTTCTTGATGGTGAGATACCCACTCTGATAAAGCAATGGTAAAGCTGAAGTCATCTGCTCAGGAGAGACATCGAAATCATCCACTCCTACAGATTTCTGTTCAATATCCATCACACCCACATGATGTTTGCGTAAAGTGTTGATAATGTAAGATGGAGTACCTGAACTAAACCAATAAGCTGCTATTTCCTGACTTCTCAAAGCTTTAACCAGGCTAAACGGATTGAACACATCTTCTGATTTTTTACTGAAATGATAACCATCATAATATGAACTCAACTCGGCAACCGTTTCATCAAAAGTTTTTCCCAAAGACTTGGCTAACAACTCAACATCAGGCTTCATCGCCGTCAGTAGTTCTGTCTTGCTGATACCACAGATAGCAGAATACTGGTCGAACATGCTGATATTATCCAAATTTTTGATCTCGCTAAAGATACTCAACTGAGAGAACTTGGTAATACCCGTGATAAAGATAAATTCCAGCCAAGGGTCTAAATATTTCAATGGGCTATAGAACTTCCTCATAACCAAGCGCAATGGCATCAAACTTTCCTTCTCATGCACGACATCCAAGAGAGGAGCATCGTATTCATCTATCAAAACGACCACCTTTTGCCCCGTCTGCTTATAGGCACGCTTAACCAAAGACTGCAAACGCTGGCTCGGTTGCACCGCCAATTCGTCACGTCCATAGACCTGCTCGTATTCAGAAAGCATGTAGCCCAGCATCTCTTCTAACCCCTCGGGTGTCTGATTTTTGGCAGTACTCATGTCGAAGTGAAGAACAGGATGTCTCACCCATTCTTTCTCATATTCGCCAAGTGCCAAACCATCAAACAGTTCCTTCCTGCCCTCATAATATGCCTGGAGCGTAGAGACAAAAAGCGACTTACCGAATCGTCTAGGACGACTCAGAAACACATATTTAGAACCATTACGCAAGAAATCGACAATATACCTTGTCTTATCAACGTACACATAATTACCCTCTCGTATATCAGAGAAAGTTTGCATTCCTACTGGGTATTTTCTCATCTCTTCCATAGCTATATTTCTTTAGACAATGCGAAGTTACGAATAAAATATTAGATACGCAAATAAAAAGACAAAAAAAGAGAGGCGAGCTTCACAGCCAGCCTCAACGTGACCTCTCTCCTTGGCAAGGTAAAGCCAGGAAGTCAGGTAGGATAAAAAGACAAGATCATCGAATAGGAAAAAATAAGATCTGAGATTATAATAAAAGCCCTATACCGGGATATTACTGGTATAGGACTTTTTATGTTTATTTGAACCGGATATAAGACCGGTCATCAAAACTGTGATTGCCCTCCAGCAGTCCCTTAGTAGCGAGGAAAGAGGAAATGTTTTGAGGATCGGCTGCGAGTTGAGCCTGTAGGGCAGCCTCGCTTTCGGCAAGAGTTGGTTTCAGGAACGGATATCCATCGCTTGCCAGAACAATTTCTCCTATGGCTGGAGAAATGACCTTTACACCTTCACGGTAGATAGGAAATCCATCGATTACCGCATAATGAGAGTTCTGTCCGTTGAGCATCGCCTGAATGAGCAACGGTTCGATAGCCTTGCGTGCATCTACCGGAGGCATTCCCTGTCGAATGAGGCTTGCACGTCTGGCGGCAATCTCTTCTTCAAAAGGTTTGTTGTTTTCGTAAAGTTTGCCACCGATGAGTGCCTGACAGTCACCCACCATCCACATTTCTCTCCTGGCGCAGGAATAGACGATAGCAGAAGCAGTGAGACGTTCTTCAGGATGCAGTTTCATCCGCTCTTCCATTCCTAAAGTCTTATACACCTTATTATATATATAGGAAGAAACACCCTGGCAGAAGTCATCAACCGAAGCCTCAGCCTTTAATTCCTTTTTGATAAATTCCGAGATTAGCACCATTGCAAAGCGTCCGTTCTTCATATCGGGCGAAAGATGCGTAGGAGTCTTGCTCGTACTTCCATCAATCACTGCGATAAAATCATCAGTCACGATGATACCATCCTCACAAGCCTCTTGGCTCTTCTTGCCTACCATATTTCTTTCTACTATTTCCATCTCTTTATGTTTTTACATGCAAAATTACAAAGAATTGCTTGAATAAGTCTAATAATTCGCAAGAAAAAGTATATAAAGCCCCATTAAAAAAGTCACTAAACCCGCATGAAGTCTATGTTCAACGTCGTTGAACATACATTCAGCGACACCAAACTAAGCTTTCATGCCCGAAGAAAATTTACTTACTGGGGGCAGTGTGGCATACACACGCCCTGATGGAGTCAAAGTTATTCCATTGGCTTGCTTAAAAGACTAATAGTGTTTACCTTTAACTATATATGAAAAGGAGAGGCGAGCTTCACAGCCAGCATTCTTGCCCCTGTATTCGTCAAAAGTGTGATTTATCACAAAAAAATCGAATGATGTTTGGTGATTACATATAATATTCCTAACTTTGCACTCGACAAAAGTGTGATAAATCACAAAAAAATCGAATAACATGGAGATAAAACGTAATATTCACTTAAACAGAATCATTGCCCGCAAGGGTAATGGCATGATAAAGGTAATAACAGGAATGCGTCGATGTGGCAAATCATACCTTCTCTTCACCTTATTTCATAACTATCTCTTAGAACAAGGAGTAGATGAACAGCATATTATCAAGGTTGATATGGAAGACCGCCGTAATGCCGCTCTAAGAAATCCTGATGCTTTGTTGAACTATATAGATTCAAGGATGACAGACTCTCAACAATATTACATCCTCCTTGATGAAGTACAGTTGGTAGCAGAGTTTGAGGATGTACTCAATAGCTATCTCAAAATCACAAATGCAGACGTTTATGTAACAGGTAGCAATGCAAAATTCCTTTCTAAAGATGTAATTACAGAGTTCAGAGGACGAGGCGACGAAATACGTATCACGCCTTTAAGCTTTCAAGAGTTTATGTCTGCAAAAGAAGGTAATCGTGAAGATTTATTGAATGAATATCTCACCTATGGTGGACTTCCACAAGTGGTCACAATGGATGAAATTGAGCGAAAAGTAGAGTACCTCAAGAACCTTTTTACTCATACCTATATCCGTGACATCAAGGAACGATATGAAATAAAGAAAGATGACGATTTGGAAGAGCTAATCAACTTGGTCGCCTCAAATATTGGCAGCCTAACCAATCCAACAAAGTTGGAAAATTGCTTCAAATCTGTCAAACAAAGCTGTCTTTCAAAAGATACTATCAAGAACTATATAGACTTGATGCAAGATGCTTTTATCATCGAGAAATCCATCAGATTTGACATCAAAGGCAAGAAATACATTGACACACCATCAAAATATTACTTCACAGACTTAGGGTTACGTAACGCCAGACTTAATTTTCGCCAGACAGAATTTACACATCTCTTGGAAAACGCAATATACAATGAATTGCGTCTTAGAGGCTATTCTGTTGATGTGGGACAAATACCAATTTTTACGATAGGAGAGGATGGTAAGCGGCAACGCAGTACATTAGAAGTCGATTTCGTTTGCAATCTGGGCTATAAGAGATGCTACATACAGTCTGCCTATGCCTTGCCAACAGAAGACAAAATGAAACAAGAGTTCAACTCTCTTTTGCGCATAAAAGACAGTTTCAAGAAAATCGTCATCGTAGGAACGCCCACTCCGACTTACCAGAACGAGGAAGGTATCCTTACCATAAACATTTATGATTTCTTGATGAATCCAGAAAGTTTGAACATCTAAAATCGAAAATCGGGTAGGAGGTAAATGCTAGTCATAAAAGGCATTTGCCTCCTATTTTCACATTTACCGACCTCCCACACCACCGTACGTGCGGTTCCGCATACGGCGGTTTCGTGCTTTCTCATCTTGCGATGTGTGGCAAGTTGTTTTCAGCTATCCCTATGAGTAGCATCACTTCTATCCTATTGTCGGATTCCGTCCTATCGTCTTGGATAGAGAGTTCCTTTCGGACATCTGATGAGGTGTCTCACAAGGTAACATTCATTTACTATTGCACTGCACGATTCAGTCCTTCCCTATAAGCACACGTGCCTTGGGTACTATGACCTCTGCTGACTTCTCACGGCAAGCTTTACTCCGTCATTGTACATCGAATTATTCATCTTCACCCATGCGTCCGTGAGACCTCCTCGGATAAGGGCTTATTCTTTCCATCTTATACCCACTTCATTTACACCAACCATTCCGAATAGCTATAGGACTTTGATTTGTTTAGCAATCTCATCCATGGTCAAATGCCTTATATGAAGTTTCTGTACGTTAGGTCAGATGTTTGCCGCCAGCTTCTTTCAGATTCCACCTCGCAGTGGACACCCTTGCTATTGGCTATACAATTCCCGCTATTAGGGCTTGTTAGGGACTTGCACCCATTAGATTCCTAAGACATAG
>OMDB01000125.1_pt1 | contig 48901 bp, 32 predicted proteins | sample 1645161 | NCBI WGS metagenome assembly OMDB01 (sample SAMEA103958135, study PRJEB25191) | human gut metagenome
ATGGTGTTCGGGCGCTGGCTGCGCTGCATGGTGGCTGGTTGGGTGCAGGCCACAGGGGGCGGCGCAAGCACCTGCGGCAATGCCATGATACCGCTGTTGGTGAGCGAGGAGCAGGGTGTGCGCAAAAGTACGTTTTGCCGCATGTTGCTGCCTCCCGAACTGCGCAATTACTACACCGACAAGTTTGAGCTGGCCGGCGACGAGCGTCTTGAACTGGCGCTGTCGCGCTTTGCGCTTGTCAATCTTGACGAGTTTGACCGCTACAACAAGTTGCACAACGCCAAACTTAAGAATTTGGTGCAGCTTGGCACCATGCAGGCGCGCCGCCCCTATGCTGCCGGGTTCAGTAAAATGGCACGTGTGGCCTCGTTTATAGGCACCAGCAACAGGTTCGACCTGCTGACCGACCCTACGGGTAGCCGCCGTTTTTACTGCCAGGAGGTGAAGCGCGTCATAGACTGTGACACGCCACTCGACTATGCGCAACTTTATGCACAGTTGCTGCACGAGGTGAAAAGTGGTGAGATTACGTACTCAAGTTCTGAACCTTTTCGTTAAGCCAGATGAGCAAAAGAGAGCTTGCTTTCATTTTGCCATGTTGAGAAAAGGTGCGCGAAAGCGAACGAAATACTGTACCAATTCATATCAACTAATTTTTAACACCTACTTATGTGCAAATCCCCAACAGAAGAATAGGGAGGTTACAAGAGCAAATGGTATCAGGTATTTTCGTGTTACGATTGATTTCATTGTTTGTTGAGACTTTGTTTATACCAATTAAAAAGTCGTTGTACGCCTTCTTCAATCTCGACTTTGTGTGTCCAGCCTAATGAATGGAGTTTACTTACGTCGATGAGTTTACGCATAGTGCCATCGGGCTTGGTGCTGTCAAACTCTATGGTGCCTTCAAATCCTACGGCTTTTGCAACTAATTCGGAGAGTTGACGGATGGTGAGTTCTATGCCTGTACCTACGTTGATGTGGCAATTACGTATCTCGCCTAACGTGGGTATGGCGCCTCCGCGACCTTCAGAGTTGTTGCGGTCTATTGTGCCATCGGTTTTGGCTCCATAAAACACGCTGCTGTATTTTTCTATTCCTATAATATCTTTGAAGTCAACGTTTAGGAGTATGTGTACACTGGCATCTGCCATGTCTTCGCTCCAAAGAAATTCGCGAAGTGGTGTTCCTGTTCCCCAAAGCACTACTTTATTGTCGTAGATGCCATAGAAGGCTAAGGCTTTTAAGATGCGGTCATGAGGGTTTGTGCCATCTACATTGCCTTCACCAATGAGCGCACGGAGTTTATCTGTGGGATTGATGGGGCGTTTGTTCATGTCTTCTCCTATGCTGTGCCAATCGCCTTCGTGTAGGAGTTTTGCCAAATAGATTTTGCGCATCATGGCGGGCATGACATGGCTGTTCTCTAAATGGAAATTATCGTTGGGACCATAGAGGTTGGTGGGCATTACGGCTATATAATTGGTGCCGTATTGCAGATTGTACGATTCGCACATCTTTAATCCTGCTATCTTGGCTATGGCATATTCCTCGTTGGTATATTCTAAGGGGGAGGTGAGCAGGCTGTCTTCTTTCATGGGTTGGGGTGCGTTCTTGGGATAGATGCACGTTGAACCTAAAAAGAGGAGTTTTTTGACACCATGTTTGTAGGCATTTTCTATTACATTGCACTGCATCTTTATGTTTTGCATGATGAAGTCGGCACGATAGAGGGAGTTTGCCATGATGCCACCAACAAAGGCTGCTGCAAGAACTACGGCTTCGGGACGTTCTTCATCGAAGAAGCGTGTTACGGCTTGCTGGTCGGTTAGGTCTAACTCTTTATGGCTGCGACCTACTAAATTGTTATAGCCTCGTGCCTTTAGATTGTTCCAAATGGCTGAGCCTACAAGTCCGTGATGTCCTGCTATATAGATTTTACTATCTTTACTTAACATGGGGTTCTTTTATTTTACAATTCCCTTTTCAAGATATTCTGCCAAATTGGTACGTACTTGGGCTGCGGCTCCTTCTGCTGCTACTTTTGCCATGTCATGGTCTACCATGATTTTTACGAGTTGCTCGAAGGAGGTAGTATTGGGATTCCAACCGAGTTTTGCCTTGGCTTTGGTTGGGTCGCCCCAAAGGTTTACTACATCTGTGGGACGATAGAAGTCTGGGGAAACTTCTACTATTGTTTTTCCTTTTAAATGTTCGGGACCGCTTATGCAGATGCCTTTTTCGTTTTCAGCCTTGCCTTCCCATTTTAGTTCGATGCCTACATGATGAAAGGCGAGTTGGGCAAACTCACGTACGCTATGTTGTATACCTGTTGCGATGACGTAGTCTTCGGGTTTAGGGGCTTGAAGAATGAGCCACATGCACTCTACATAGTCTTTTGCATAGCCCCAATCGCGTAATGAATCAAGGTTGCCAAGGTAGAGTTTGTCTTGCAAGCCCTGTGCTATACGTGCAGCAGCAAGAGTAATCTTACGTGTCACGAAAGTTTCGCCACGACGCTCGCTTTCGTGATTGAAGAGGATGCCATTGCAGCAAAACATATTGTAGGCATCGCGATATTCTTTGATTATCCAATATCCATAGAGTTTGGCTACTGCATAGGGGCTGAATGGATGGAAGGGGGTGTTTTCGTTTTGTGGCACTTCTTCAGCTTTGCCATAGAGTTCGGAGGTTGATGCTTGGTAGATTTTACAACTGTGGGTAAGTCCAACTTTGCGTACTGCCTCAATTATACGTAGAACACCCACGGCATCAACGTCAGCGGTAAACTCAGGAGAGTCGAAGCTAACCTGCACATGGCTCTGTGCAGCAAGGTTGTAAATCTCAGTAGGTCGCACATCTGACACCACGCCTACTATAGACATGGAGTCACCAAGGTCGGCATAGTGTAAATGGAAATGGGGTTTGCCTTCGAGATGTGCGATACGCTCGCGATAGTCTACGGATGAACGGCGAATGATGCCGTGTACATCATATCCTTTTTCAAGGAGTAATTCTGCTAAGTATGATCCATCTTGTCCTGTTACACCCGTTATTAGGGCTATGTTTTGTTTACTCATAATTGATATGTTTTTGTTCTTTAATTAAGGAAATTCCTTTTTACCATTCATACTCAAATCTTTCAATATCTTCCTCCACAAGCGGATTACTTAATTGTACCTCAATAAAAGTCAAATCCGTTGTGGCCTTTATGGCATGATAATGTTCGACAGGAATATTCATGACGTTTGTATTTTTAACCAGTCTTCGTTCACCATCTAAAACAAAGATGCCTTCGCCATCAACACAAGTCCATATTTCACTACGATGATGATGCAACTGATAACTAATGTGTTTTCCTGCTTTCAAACGTATTGTTTTTGTCAATGAACATGTTCCATCTGGATAGTTGACATTGAAGTCGTCTAAACTAATTGAAATTTGTTAAAATGGGAGTTTCTTGCAATCTTTGTTTTTGCACAAACAAACAGAAACTCCCATATGTACAAAGTACTCGACAAATTTACATAAAAATTCTATTTATAAGCCAGTCGAGATAAAAAACCAAATACCATTTCCTCGAGTGTTCGCTAAGATGAGAATATAAAGTCAAGTCCACCACAAATCTTTGCCTGGTAAACGTGCTCTTTCGTCACAATAGTTGTATATTTGAGTTTCTAAAATAAATGTCCTTTATGAGCCATTCAGTATGCCACTTTGTCGCCATTCTGACGCCAGGCGTAGAAAGGGGCGTCGGCCTCGTCGTGCATCATGGCTTCGGTGGGCAAGTGGCGTTCGTTGATGGGTAGTGGCAGTTCCTTGTATATAAAGGCGTCGTCAAATCCGGCCTCGGCAGCGTCAGTCTTTGTGCCAGCAAAGTATAGGTGGCTGAGGTGTGCCCAATAGATGGCCCCCAAACACATGGGGCACGGTTCGCACGACGAGTAAATGTCGCAGCCGCTGAGGTCGAAAGTGCCCAGTTTGGTGCAAGCATTGCGAATGGCCTGCACCTCGGCATGGGCGGTAGGGTCGTGTTGCAAGGTAACGCGGTTGACGCCTTCGGCCACAATTTCGCCGTTGCGCGCTATGACGGCACCAAAGGGGCCGCCCCCTTGTCTCACGTTTTCGACGGCCAAAGCTATGGCGCGCCGCATCAGTTCTTGTTTCGTCATATTGTTGTCACGATTTATGGTTTTGTCTTACACAAAGGTAATCACTGGCACGCTTTTGTGCAATATTTAGTGGTCTGTTTTGTATGAAATGCTGGTAAAGTAGACTTTAACGCGTTGACGGAATTAGTAAACAAGTTGACAAGTTAACGGGTTAACAGGTAAGTTTGCCAAACTTTTTAAGCTTCTTGCCATTATGACTTTAACATGATAAGTAGTGTATGGCATACTTACTTGTTAACCCGTTAACTTGTCAGCTCGTTAACCTGAAATTCCGCCAACGCGTAGACTTTATTACTCGTGTCACGTTGTTTTGTGCATTTTGTTTCAGAAGTTTAGGCTTCCAGCAGCGGTAGTTGGGAAAAATATACGACACGGTTTTCATGTTTATGTGCAAACCAAAGAGCGAGATTGAAGCTGTGGAATGACGCACGTGCTTAAAAAATGCGAAATCTTTTGTACAGTCAACTTTAATGCCTAACTTGCACCGCGAAATGCATGCCATTGAGGTGTGTATGCCTAACATGATTATAAATACGAAACAACCTGACAAATGAAAAATCTTAAACTATTTGTGCCGGCATTGGCGGTGTTGCTGATGACTGGCTGTGTGAGCAAAAAGAAACTTGCTGAGGTGCAAGGTAATTATGACAACCTGAAGACGGAGCATGCCGCTTTGCAAAAGGATTACAATGAGGCACAGGTGCGCATTGCCGAATACACTGCCGACTCAAAGAGCTTGGCTGCCCGCCTCAAAGAGGAGCAGGAACGCAATAAGGAGATGCGCGAGGCTTACAGCAAATTGCAATCTTCTTATCAGAGCAATGTGCAGCAAGGTAATGTGAATATATCGAAGTTGGTTGATGAAATCAATGCTTCAAACAAGTTTATCAAGCAATTGGTTGATGCCAAAACAAAGAGTGACTCTTTGAACCAGGCTCTGACCAACAAATTGACTCGTTCGCTCACTCGTCAGGAAATGAACGACGTGGACGTACAAGTGCTTAAAGGCGTTGTTTATATTTCGTTGGCCGACAACATGCTTTACAAGAGCGGCAGTTACGAAATTGGCGATCGTGCAGGCGAAACGCTTTCTAAGATTGCCAAAATCATTACCGATTACAAGGACTACGATGTGTTGGTTGAGGGTAACACCGACAATGTGCCTATTTCGCAAAAGAATATTCGCAACAACTGGGACCTCTCGGCGCTTCGTGCCTCTTCGGTAGTGCAGGCTTTGCAAAACCAGTATGGCGTAGACCCCAAGCGCCTTTCGGCAGCTGGTCGAGGCGAGTATAACCCAGTGGCATCAAATGCTACCGCTGTGGGCAAGCAGCGCAACCGCCGCACACAAATCATCATCACGCCTAAGCTTGACCAGTTTATGGACTTGATTGATGAGGCTCCTGAGCAGCAGAATGATTAAGGCCGTCACGCATGTGACGAACTAATATATATGGGTGGTTCTAAAAACAGAATGATTAGAGCCACCCATACGACTAAAGCAGCCCGACAAGTTACTCAACTTGTCGGGCTGCTTCAGTTATATTGATGATTATGTTTATCCGCACCGGCTTGCACCGCAGTGTTTGCATATCAGGCAGCCTTCTTGGTAAACCAAAGTTTCATGGCCGCAGTTCGGACATTTCTGCCCTTTGGCCTCAGTACCGTCGATGACGTATTTTTTCAGCGCGCGGCTCACACCCACTTTCCAGGTGTTGATGTTCTCGCTCTCAAGCTGCAGTGAGTTGACAAGCTTAATCACGTTCTCAATAGGCATGCGGTAGCGCAATACGCCAGAGATGAGTTTGGCATAGTTCCAATACTCCTTGTTAAACTTTTCCGACAAGCCCTCGACCGTCATTTTATAGCCGCGCTTGTTTTGGAACTGGAAGTCATAACGCTTGGTGCCATCAGGCAAGACAGTCTTGATTATGCGTCCTTTCGTTACCGTCTTAGGCAGCACGATGCCCTCTTCGTCGTCTTGCAGACCGGTGAATATCTCGTAGGGGTGTCCGTCGAGCAGCCCTACAAAAGCCACCCATTTCTCTTTGTTGTTTTGGAAGCGTACCACGTCGCATTCCAGCACGTCGGGCCGGCGTTCGGTCACCTCGGGCAGTTTCATGCCCTTAGTCAATAAGTCCTCTTCTTGTTTCTTCTTCTTTTTGTCAGTCTTTTGCGTACTTACCAGCACCCCTGCACGTGAACCGTCGCGGTAGATTGTACAACCCTTGCAACCACTCTTCCATGCTTCGACGTAGAGGCGGTTAACGAGTTCTTCGTCCACAGAGTTCGGCAAGTTCACTGTCACACTGATGCTGTGGTCTACCCACTTTTGTATGGCGCCCTGCATGCGCACCTTCATCAGCCAGTCCACATCGTTGGCAGTAGCTTTGTAGTAAGGTGAGCGTGCCACCAGTTCGTCAATCTCCTCTTGCGTATAACGCTTCTCTGTGTCAAGCCCCTGGGCCTTCATCCACGTAATAAACTTGGGGTGATATACAATATATTCCTCAAAAGAGTCCCCCGTCTCGTCCACAAAGTCAACGTGCACATTTGTGTCGTTAGGGTTCACCTTACGGCGGCGTTTGTACACGGGCATGAACACAGGTTCAATGCCCGATGTCGTTTGCGTCATCAAGCTTGTGGTGCCTGTTGGTGCAATGGTCAGACAGGCAATGTTGCGGCGGCCGTACTTAACCATATCGTCATACAGGGCAGCATCGTGCTCCTTAATGCGCAAGACGAAGGGATTGTTCTCCTCGCGTTTGGCATCATATACGGGGAACGCGCCACGCTCTTTAGCCATGTTCACGCTCGAGGCGTATGCCGAAAGCGCTAAAGTCTGTTGCACTTTAACTGCCATTTCGGTAGCCTCTTCCGTACCATAGCGCAGGCCGAGGGCTGCCAACATGTCGCCTTCGGCTGTAATGCCCACTCCGGTGCGTCGGCCCTGGGCCGTTTTATGCTTAATCTTCTCCCAAAGGTGGCGTTCTGTGTATTTCACCTCGTCACTCTGCGGGTCGTTAGCTATTTTGTTAAGAATGGCATCAATCTTCTCCAACTCCAAGTCGATGATATCGTCCATAAAGCGTTGCGCCATGGCCACGTGCTTTTTGAACAGTTCGAAGTTGAATGTAGCTTGTGGCGTGAAGGGATTTTCGACGTAGCTATAAAGGTTTATGGCCAGCAACCGACAGCTGTCATAGGGGCAAAGCGGAATTTCGCCACAAGGGTTTGTGCTCACCGTGCGGAAGCCCAGGTCGGCATAACAGTCGGGAATGCTTTCACGCAGAATGGTGTCCCAAAACAGCACGCCGGGCTCGGCACTCTTCCAGGCGTTGTGTACAATTTTATGCCAAAGGGCCGTAGCGTCAATGTCCTTTTCAACCAACGGACTGTTGCTGCTGATGGGAAACTGCTGGTGGTAGGGGCGTCCCTCGGTGGCGCAACGCATAAATTCATCGTCAACCTTCACACTCACATTAGCCCCCGTAATTTTGCCTTCAGTCATTTTAGCGTCAATAAAGGCCTCTGCTTCGGGGTGTCGTATGGCAATAGACAACATCAGTGCACCGCGTCGGCCGTCCTGTGCCACCTCGCGTGTAGAGTTGCTGTAACGCTCCATAAATGGCACAATGCCGGTCGAGGTTAATGCCGAGTTCTTAACAGGTGACCCTTTGGGGCGAATGCCCGACAAATCATGGCCCACACCGCCGCGCCGCTTCATCAGCTGCACTTGTTCCTCGTCCAGTTTCATGATGGCGCCGTATGAGTCGGCATTGCCATCAATGCCAATGACAAAGCAGTTAGAGAGCGAAGCTATTTGGTGATGGTTACCAATCCCCGTCATGGGCGAGCCTGCAGGCACAAGGTAGCGAAAGTGGTCGAGTAGTGCAAAAACATCCTCTTCGCTCACCGGGTTGTTATATTTCTTCTCGATTCGTGCAATTTCGGCTGCAATGCGGTGGTGCATGTCACGTGGCGAACGTTCAAATATGTGCCCAAAGGAGTCCTTCATGGCATATTTGTTAACCCAAACACGTGCGGCCAGTTCGTCACCGCCAAAGTATTCAAGCGAGGCCTTGAAAGCCTCGTCGTATGTATAAGTGTTCTCCATTTATATGGTTTAATATGTTTATGGGTGTTTCTAATAATTCTGAAATAGGGATTTGTGCACTATCGGAAGTGTATTTTTGAAAGTTCGTGAGGGAGCATAGCGGGCTATGTGACCGAACAAACTTTCAAAAAGACACTTTCGAGAGCGTACAAATCACATTTCAGAATAGCAGGACTCTAAAAACAGAATTTTTAGAACCACCCTTTTGTTATACAAATGCATAATGAGAACCTCCAATAACTTCGAAATACGCAAGTTCGTCATCGGAGGCGTGGCCATAGGCATAATCCTTATTTACATGATCAGGCTCTTCACACTACAGTTGTGGAGTGACGATTACAAAAAGAATGCCGACTCCAACGCCTTCCGCAAGGACATACAATACCCCTCGCGCGGACTGATACTCGACCGCAAGGGCCGGTTGCTCGTCTACAACGAACCATCGTATAACATAATGGTAGTGATGAACGACCAACGGGGCGTCGACACACTCGACTTTTGCCAGACAATAGGCATCACCAAGGAGTACTACGTCAAACGCATGGCCGACATTAAAGACCCGGCCAAAAATCCTGGCTACTCGCGCTACACCCCACAGTTGTTCATGGCCCAAATTCCCGCCCAGGAATTTTCGCTCTTCCGCGAAAAGCTGTTCCGCTTCAAGGGCTTCAGCGTCGAGAAACGCACAACCCGGCAGTACACCAGCAACATAGGCGCCCATCTGCTTGGCGATGTGGGCGAAATCAGCGAGCGTGAGCTTGAAAAAGACTCTACCAAATACTACGCCTCGGGCGACTACATAGGCAAACTCGGTGTGGAGCGTGCATACGAAACGCAGCTGCGTGGCGAAAAAGGCATGCGCATCATGTTGCGCGACGTACACGGCCGCACACAAGGCCATTACCAAAATGGCAAATACGACAAAAAGGCACAACCCGGCAAAAATATCACCCTCGGTATAGACAAGGACCTGCAAACCCTTGCCGAGCGATTGCTTGAGGGGAAAAAAGGCGCCATCGTAGCCATTGAGCCTTCCACCGGCGAGGTGCTTTGCATGGCATCAGCCCCCACCTACGACCCACGAACAATGATAGGCCGCGACCGTGGCAAGAACCACATGCTGCTCGAAAAAGACCCCAAGCGTCCCTTGCTCAACCGTGCCATAATGGGTACCTATCCGCCAGGTTCTACATTCAAAATTACACAAGCACTCACCGGACTGCAAGAGGGGTCCATCGACACCCATATAGCATTTCCCTGCCACCACGGATTTAACTACAAGGGCTTGCACGTAGGCTGCCACGGACATGCCTCTCCCATCAATCTTGTGCCGGCTATCGGTACATCGTGCAACTCCTACTTCTGTTGGAACCTCTTCCGCTTGCTCAGCAACAAGCGCAAATACGGGTCAGTGCAAAAGGCCATGACCGTGTGGAAAGATTACATGGTGCGCATGGGCTATGGCTACAAACTTGGCATCGACCTACCTGGCGAAAAGCGTGGTATGATACCCAATGCACAGTATTACGACAAGGCATACAAAGGCTCATGGAACGGCCTCACCGTCATATCCATAGCCATAGGGCAGGGCGAGGTAACGGCCACCCCGTTGCAAATATGCAATTTGGCAGCCACCGTAGCCAACCGCGGTTACTTCTACACCCCCCATGTGGTGCACGCCATACAAAACGGCAGCATCGACCCCATTTACCGTACAAAGCATTACACAGGCGTCGACCGCAGGTGGTACGAATACTGTGTGGCGGGCATGCGCAAGACTGTGCTCGACGGCACATGTCGTGCCGCCAATTTACCGGGCTACGAAGTGTGCGGCAAGACTGGTACGGCGCAAAACCGTGGCCACGACCACTCCGTGTTTATGGGTTTTGCTCCGATGTCGACCCCCCGCATTGCCGTTTCGGTATATGTTGAGAATGGTGGTTTTGGCAATGTGTATGGTGTGCCAATAGGCGCCCTCATTATGGAGCAATACCTCAATGGCCACTTGTCAAAGTCGTCTGAAATTAAAGCACAACATTTTCAAAACATGCACATAAAGTATGGTGAATGACATCATGCTTGGCATTAGCTGAAACACACTTCTTATGTTAAACGAAAACGAAAAATACCCGCTCTTCAACATCGACTGGGTTGTGCTCTCACTCTACCTCATACTCCTGGTGTGCGGTTGGTTCAGCATTTGCGGAGCCAGTCACGAGTTGGGCGACACCAACTTCTTTGAGTGGAGCACACGCACCGGCAAGCAGCTCGTGTGGATAGCCTGCGCGTTAGCCTTGGGCTTCGTCATCATGATGACGTCCGACCGCTATTACGACACCCTGGCCGGTTTCTTTTATTGGCTCATGATGCTCGTGCTGCTCGTCACGCCATTCATAGCCAAGGACATCAAAGGCTCGCGCTCGTGGGTGAGTTTGGGCTTTTGCAACATACAGCCAGCCGAGTTTGCCAAGTGCGCCACGGCCTTGGCGGTGGCCAAACTTATTGATGAGTATGGCTTTACCCTCGACAAAATGCGCAACTTCTTCAAGGCCGCAGGCCTCGTGCTGCTGCCCATGGTGCTTATTGTCTTGCAGCGCGAAACGGGGTCGGCACTGGTCTACCTGGCATTCTTCCTTATGTTCTACCGCGAGGGCATGCCTGGCAGCATACTCTTTATAGCTGTTGCCGCGGTAGTCTATTTCGTTGTAGGTATACGCTTTGGCACCACCGAGTTGCCTGGCACACTCTCGTCGGTAGGCGAGTTCGTTGTGCTCACCCTGATATGGCTGTTCACCATAGGCATGTTGCACGTTTACGTCCCCCGCAACAGGTCAGCCCACCTATTCACTCTGGTGGGTGCGGGCGCCATAATATTGTCACTACTCGTGTCGGAGTTTATAATCCCCTTCGACATATCGTGGGTGTTGCTCGCCCTGTGCATCTTCATGGCCGGCTATTTGGCATGGCAGTCGTTAGGCCAGCGTGTCAACACCTGTCTGCTCATAGCCGTATTCACACTGGGCAGCACGGCCTTCCTCTACACTGCAGACTTTGCCCTCAACAATGTGCTTGAGCCCCACCAGCGCGTGCGTATACAAGTGTTGCTTGGCATGAACGAGGACAACCGTGATGCAGGCTACAACGTAAACCAGAGCAAAATAGCCATAGGCTCGGGCGGACTCGAAGGCAAGGGCTTTATGAATGGTACACAAACCAAGCTCAAGTACGTGCCCGAGCAAGACACCGACTTCATCTTCTGCACCGTGGGCGAGGAACAAGGTTTCTTAGGCTCTGCCGGTGTGCTCCTGCTCTTTTTGTGCATGATATTGCGACTGATATATCTCAGTGAGCGGCAAGTTACAACCTTTGCCCGTGTCTACGGCTATTCAGTCACCAGCATACTATTATTTCATGTGTTCATCAATGTAGGTATGGTTATGGGCGTCACGCCAGTTATTGGCATACCATTGCCTTTCTTCAGTTACGGCGGCTCATCATTGTGGGGCTTCACCCTCATGCTCTTCATATTCCTGCGCATGGACGCCAGCCGCAAGCGTCCCATACTTGGTGCGTGATGAGCTATGCAGAACTTTAATACAGATCGAACACAAACATATAATCGAAAATGAATTACAACAAATATCCCCAATCGCCCAACCGCTGGCGCGCGGTATCCATTGTATTGTTTTGCCTGCTCGTAGTGATTGGCATTATTTATATGAAACATTCGTCGGGCGAGCAAAAGCTCCTCGTGCCTTCAGGCACCTCCGACACCGCCCACCAAGTAGCTGTGCCCGACACCACCATAGCTCCCGAGGTCATGCCGCAAACCTCCGACACGGTACAGCCCACACAGTTGCCCGACACCATTTTGGGGCGCGACACCCGCAGTCCCTACGAGGCCGGTTACGACGACGGCTATGCTGCCGGTTGTGACGATGGTGCTGCCAAGGCCGACCATGCCACCTACGACGAGACCAACAACTTTGCCACCAAACCAGAACAGCAAAATTACGTGCGCGGCTACCGCGAAGGATATGCTAAGGGCTATGACAACGGCCGCCAGGGCAAGCAATTCAATATTTGAGCATCTGCTTAAAACACCCATTACAACACAATAAGGCTTGAAACCCTACTCCTTGACGAGGAGGGGCTTCAAGCCTTTATTGTGTTGTAAACTTCCCGTGTAGGTCGTATAGTTTTATATAAGCGTATTGCAGTCCGGTGAAACGTAAATATGCGAATGGACTCAAGTCCCAAGCGCAAGCACTAAACGCTACCATCAAACGCTGGCTCTAATGGGGGCGACGCGTCTCGCGTCGGGAAAAATGCAGCTATTATTTAGCAGAGTTCGTATTTTCCTCCTATCTCTATCCCGACGCGAGACGCGTCGCCCCCATTAGAGCTTGCGTTTGGTGATAGAATCCATTCGCCTGCTTACGTTTCACCTAACAGCCTATCTCCAATTATTACTGCCCGGTAAATCATTTTTCGTATTTTGTCTGCACTCTGCACTTTTGTCTACACTCATATTGATTATCAATGAGTTACGGCGTGTAGACAAAGCGGAATTTTGTCTGCACTATTATCTACACTCATGGCAGGTGGCTGTGTGCACTTGCAGCATCAGGGGAGCATCGATTGGGCATAGGGAGGGCGGATATCCGATTGCTCCGACACGTTTAACGCCCTCCCTATGCCGCAAAACCCTGTTGGCACGACCCGTGTGATGCTTGTTATGTAAGCTTGTGCAGATAGTGCAGACAGTGCAGATAAAAAGTGCAGCGTGCAGACGGTAGTACATACAAAAAACAGACTTGTCTACACGCTGTAACTCATTGATAATCAGTATGAGTGCAGACAAAAGTGCAGAGTGCAGACAGTTTGTCAAAAAAGTGCTGTGAGGGGTGTGCAGGGTGTTTGTTGCGGGTGCGTTAGTTTGGCCGCTTACGTGTTCAAGGCAGTTACTTGTGTGTCGGGTAACATTTAACCGAACGGCGATTATGCCAAATCAGTGTAATTGGGAATATCCTGCAAGTATTCCACTTTCATGCTTTGATAGTTAACATGGCAGCAATAGTGCTTGATGCCATTGCTCACAATCAAATAGTCAGCCCTTAACACACTGTTGTAAGCATATATTTGCTGAAATACGTGCTGTGTGATGGCAATGTGTGGCGCTTTATATTCAATTATAACGCGAGGCACTCCCCCCGTGCGGTGGTATAGCACACTGTCGCAGCGGCGTGCCACGCCCCCCACGTTGATGGTCACCTCGTTGGCCAACAAAGCGGCCGGGTAGCCCTTATGTTCCACCAGGTAATGCGTAAAGTGCTGCCGCACCCACTCCTCGGGCGTGAGCCGCAAGTAGCAGTGGCGCAAAAAATCATATATGGCAGGTTGCCCGTTGCGGTTGCTGAGTTTCACCTCGTAGGCGGGCAGGTTGAGTGATTGCATGATTATAATAAGAGACGTTTAATGGAAAGGCAAAATTACAATTATATTGTGATAGCAAGCGGCTTGCTTGCATATAATGTGGCATACCATGTTGATGTTTGCCGATGTCTGCTGCTAAAAGAGCCAATTCTTTTTCGAATACCTATGCAAGCACTTTCTTAGTTCCTTAATGTGTTGTTTTTTGTGCATGATATTTAGTGATAGCTGAATAAGTTTCAAGCGCAATTTGAACAGAAATCGTAGGAGGCGAATCCGCCATATTGAAAATAAAACCGGTAAAAATATGGCTCATAGTGTTACGACATATTTATATAATGGGCAATTTGCTCCATATAGAGTATTAACATAACACTATGTACTATGATTTACGGTTACATTAGAGTGAGCAGTGATAAACAGACTGTGGAGAATCAACGTTTCGAGATAAACAATTTCTGCGAGCGTGAGAAAAAAAAGATCGATGGTTGGATAGAGGAAACCATCAGCGGAACAAAGGCATACGACAAACGGCAGTTGGGCAAGTTGCTCAATAAGGTGCAGAAGGAAGATCTCATTATCTGCGCCGAGCTGTCACGCCTTGGGCGCAACCTCTTTATGATTATGGAGATATTGAACATCTGCATGACAAAAGGGTGTCGCGTGTGGACTATCAAGGACAACTACCGCTTGGGCGATGACATTCAGAGCAAGGTGCTGGCATTTGCTTTCGGTCTGTCGGCTGAGATAGAGCGCAACCTCATCAGCCAGCGCACGAAAGAGGCGTTGGCGAGAAAGAAAGCTGAGGGTGTTGTGTTGGGGCATCAGCGTGGTTTCCGTTGTCGGCTTAATCCGCAATGCGTAAAGAAACACGACTGGATAGTCCGTTGCCTTAATGCAGGTCACAGGAAAACATGGATTGCCCGACGGCTGAAAATTTCAAAGTCAACGCTATATCGCTACCTTGTGTATAGTGGCATACACGAGCCTACAAAGTGCAAGCAAAATAGCTGGATAAAGCATGGCGTTTTTCATTGACCCTCACAAAAGGGCTTCGATATTGTCATCGGAAATCCACCGTACATCAAGGAATATGAGAATAGAAGCGCCTTTGATGGTTTCCGTGAGATCAGCCCCTATTATATGGGTAAAATGGACTTATGGTATGGCTTTGCGTGTCATGGTTTAGACCTCCTTTGCAAGAATGGCGTGCTTTGTTTCATTGCTCAAAATAACTGGACTACAAGTGCTGGTGCAAAGATATTGCGTAACAAGGTCTTGGAGGATAGCCAAATTCTCCAACTTATTGACTTCCATACCTATATGGTGTTTGAGGATGCAAGCATTCAAACTATGATTATGCTATTTAGTAAGCACAATCAAAGCGATTGCTACACTTTTGATTATCGCAAACTCACAGCTGACGCAATTAAGCAAGATATGCTAAATATTTTGCACGAAGTAGAGTCTCCATCATGCTATTATCTTCATCCAAGTATATCTTCACATCAATATATCAACCAACTTCTTACTTTTAGCAAGAATGATAAAATCTTAGAACGCATAAAAGCAAATTGCTTTTTTCTAAGAGATGAAGAAATTGCCCAAGGGATAGTGTTCCCGCAAGATTTCTTAAATAAGAAAAATGCTCAAAAGTTGGAAATGAATGTTGGAGATGGTGTGTTCGGTCTGTCCGATTTGGAAAAGAACAACCTTAATTTGTCCGAGGTAGAACGTAATATAATCAAGCCATATTATACGTCCGAGCAGATACATAGATATTATACATTTACCAAAAACTCCCTTTGGATGATATATACCGATTCCAAATACAAGAATCCTGCATCATTAGATGGATACCCTAATATTAAACGCCACCTCGATAAGTTCCTCTCAATTTTTACTTCGGATAACAAACCTTATGGTTTGCATCGTTCAAGAAAAGAATCATTCTTTCAAGGTGAGAAAATTATTTCTTTAAGAAAGTGTAGTGACAGACCGACTTTCTCGTATTCTAATTTTGACTGCTATGTTAGTCAAACTTATTTTATCATCAAGACTGAGCGTTTTGATATGAAATATTTGACAGGTCTATTCAATTCAAAATTGATTGCATTTTGGTTAAAGAACAGAGGAAAGTTACAAGGCGCAAATTATCAAATAGATAAAGAACCATTGGTACAAATACCGATTAAATATGATAATGCAGACTTGCAAAACCAAATTGCAGAAGAGATAACCCAAATTATAACTCTCAAAGGACACGACGAGAATGCAGATATTTTGCCGATAGAGAAAAAAATAAACGATATTGTTTACAAGCTATATAATCTTACAGCTGAAGATATTAAGATTATAGAGGAAACAATATAAAAGGTTAGTGAGTGGGCGGAATTTGCCCACTCACCATTTTTATTTTTCTATTATTGCTACATCAGAATCGTCAAGCCCATATAGTTTATATACGTTGATATTGATTTCTTTTTCAATATCATCACAGTTGACTCTTCTTGTAGCCTTGTCGGATATTTCTTTAGCCAATAAAGATAATTTCTTTTGTGTTTCGATACCTATCGTAGGAATAGGGAATTTGTCAACTTCATACCCATTAACATTGCTATTTGTGCTAAAACAGCGAAAAAACCAGTTTATTAACCTGCTGTTTAATACAGCAAGAAGGCAATACAGGTCTATTCCTTTGGTAGGCATGATATAATTGCAAGAGTTCGCAAGATAAAGCCCTGAAGGAATTACACTCATTATAAGTCTTATTTTGTCATTTGCTCCTGTCATACCTTGCATAGCAATTCTTTCCTGTAAATGGTGCTGTGATTTCACTGAGTTTCCACAATCATGTAGATACGAAGTTTCATCCAAGTAGTCAATTTGTCCTTGGCTCATATCGTAAGTGTAGAAATATCGTTGGATAGATGCTCCTTTAAGTATCTTGGGATTATCAGTGTTACTTCCAAAATATTTCTTATGGAATGTAACATTTAGTTCGCCTTCAATACATTTTAGCTGAATATTTCTGTTCTTCAATATTTTAATGACCGTTTGTTTGTACTCTGGTTTTAAACGTGGAATCGCATATTCAACAGGGTCAATGTCGACGATTTCTTTCAACGAGAAACATGTGTGCATACCACTTGACTTATCCTTGCTATCCCATACATCGACAACAAAGGAGTAGTCTTGTGAAACCTTAGTGTTTTGTGCAAAGCATATACAAACACTCATCTTAACACTTTCGAATACTCTCTTCCTCTTACTATCACGCTCAGGGAAAGAGTCTATGCGTAAGATTTTTTGGTTCTCCATCACATAGCGTCGAATACTTGTTGCTTGCTTATCCGCTAAAAATGAATTTTGGAAGATGAAACAGTTGATACCATTTGTACAAAGCAATTTTTTCAATGCGTTGGCAAAGAATAATTTATAAGCATTAAGTTTACCACCAAATGCAATGGTATAATCTTGGTCTTGTCTTAAATCTTTTATTTCACCAACATGATTCTCTTGATAAAGAAAATACGGTGGATTCCCGATGACAATATCGAAGCCCTTTTGTGAGGGTCGTGAGAATACATCGGAGAACCAAGTGTGCCACAGGAAGAAAGAGGAGTTGATGATAGACATACTCTCCATTTCTTCAAACTGCTTTTGCAGTTCTGTGGTCTCGCGTTCCAACTTAGCTATGGCTTTTTTCTGCTTCTCGCTAGGATTTGTGATAACACGAAGATTATCTACCATTATTTGGTTTCTGTCCATTTTGCCTTCAAGTGTTGAGAGGACGGACTGCTTGACGAAATGTTCAATCTTGCCACGCATTTCCTCTCTTTCCTTGTGAGAAGTAACTTCGTAGTATCGCTTTACATTGGCTTGAAACTCTTTAAGACCTTCAGACTTACTGAAAGAAACCTTGATTTGTTTGTCATCGATTTCGCCGAAGAGGTTTTTATGCGGCTCGTAAATCTTAACGTCCGAGGACGTCGCCTTACCAATACAGCTGAGGTCTATGCCGTGGAAACTCTCCAAGAGCGAGTTGCCCTGCATAATCTTGTAGTCAAGGTTAGGCAGTGCGGCTGGCGAGGTCTCGTCCACAATGAGCGAGAGCCAAAAGCGCAAGCGCGCGATGTCTACCGCACCCCGCTCAATATCCACACCATAGATGTTCTGCTGAATGATGTGGCGTTTGATGTCGGCGGCATTGTCGAAGTGCTCGATGGCACCACGGCACATAAAGAGTTCTTTGAGCAAGCCCATAGGAAATGCGCCCGAGCCAATGGCAGGGTCGCAGATTTTTACATCTTTCAGCTTCTGATCAATGATGGCGGCAAAAGCAGAAGTTTCGCCTTCCAAAAGAGAAACATCGTATGATTCTACAAACTTGGCGATACTATTCTTCTTTGCTTCATTCTCGATGTCGGTCTGTAAGTAAGCGATGAGCGATTGGCGGCACATATAGCGCACAATTTCTTTAGGTGTGTAGAATGCGCCCTTGTCCTTGTTGTCCTCCAACAGGTTCTCGAAAATGCGTCCAAGCATCTCAGGGTCGACACCCACCTGTGCCTCGTTGGGGTCGTTTTCGTCGATGGTGAAGTTGTATTGATAAAAGAAGTCCAGCAGGTCGGCAAAAAAGTCGGCAGGGAACTGCGTGTCTATCTCGTCAAGGCTGTTACGCTCGAAGAGGCCACCATTGAGGTATGGTATGCGCACGCGGCTGCCATGCTCCAACGCTACATGCGTGTCGAAGATGTCATGCTCGGCACTGCGGTCCGTGTCAAGACCACGGTCAAACAATGGTTCCAGCACAGCATCAAGGAAGTTGGCTTTCTGTTCATCGGTAGCGCAAAGGAACAGGTTGCGCATGAACTGCTGGTCGCCCTCTCCCCACTTGCCGCTCTCGGACACACCCATCCAGCCTTTCTTCTGCAAGAAATGCAGGAAAGTGATGCGTCCAAGCATCTGCTTGATGTAGTCGCGCACCAGTTTGTCGGTTTGCTTTACTTGCTTCTCCTCTGTGAGGTTGCTATTTACAAGAGCCTTGAAAGCCGCATATATGGTTGGGTGTGGGTCGTGCAACACCTTTTCCTCGTACTTGTTGCCTTTCTTTACGTATTTCTTGCCTGTGATATAGCTTACGAACTTCTCGTACTGGTCTTTATACTTGCCGAAGAACTCTTTGGAAAGCGCCTCCACGTCGAAAGCCTTTTCAATGTCGGTAACTTCAATGTCGTCGCGTTTATCTGCCAGTTTCAGAAAATTCTCGGTAGCTGTGCGGCACGACTGCCCGGGACCGAGAAGAAATGTGTATCGCTTACTCTCGGTGTTCTCTTTGTCGGTAGCTCCTTTGTTGCAATAGGAAAAACGCCAGTCCCAGCGACTTTCGTCCTCATAATGGAAAATCATAAAGGCACTGGAGAATGATTCCATCACACGGCGAATGACACGTTGGATGTTCACACGGTTGCGCTCCAACATCACGCGGTCGGAAACGGTGATGTCGAAAATCATCAGCAAATCTACACCGACAGGAATTTCTCCCACGTGCTTGATACTCTTTATACCAGTTTGCTCTGCCAAGAGTTGTGTCTCGGTCTGCGCCTCCAAAAGTTCGGTCTCGTACTTGTCATTAAAATTATCATCTCCGAAGATGGGGAAGATGATTTCCTTGAGGAAGGACTTGCAGCCTTGGTAGCGGCTGCTTAGATATTGTTTTAGTTTGTCTTTATCCATGATGAGGTGTTACTTGCTTGTTGCTAATAGTATTTGCGGCTTGCCTTGCTTGCCTTCTACCTTGCCAACCATCTGAGCTATTTCGCGTTTCAGCACCGCGTCAATGTCTTCTTGCTCTATGCCAAAGAGCCTTGGCTGGTCGCTGTTGAGTTCCTTGCCCAATGCAATCATCTTGCGAATAATGTCTATCTGCCCCTTGCGTGCCAAAGTCATGGCTGTTTGGAGCAATTTCTTTGATTGCTTAGAAATGCCTGTTGTTTCGTACAACTGCTTGATAACAGTAAGAGCCTCTGTCTGCTTGTCGCCAGCGCGAGACTTATTTATGCGCACGAAATATTGGTTGTAGGCATTGAGAGCCTCGGCTGAAAGTTGTGTCCAGTTGTCGGGCAGAGGCGCAGAAGGTGTTGCTTGATCAACCCTTATGGCTTCAATCATTTCGCTGGCAGAGATAATCTGCGGTTTCTCCTCGCCGTTGCTGTTTACCTTGATTGTAAGACCTGCCGAGCATGGTGCCTTGATAAGGAAGTAGGCTGTGCCATCGGTTTTAGATGCTATCGCCCAGCCCTCTGCGGCCTGCTCTATCTGTGCATATCGTTCGGGGTTGGCTTCCTTGAACTGTTTGAGTTCGAACACATGTTTCTCCATAGGCGACTCCTCGCCGTCAACGGCTTCACGCAGTGCATAGTGAGACACCGTCTCGTCATCGCTGAAAATCTTGCTGTCCTCGCCAAAGAGCGTATGGAAGGACTGCAACTTTGTGTGAGCCTTGCGTACAAGTTGTATTTCGGCATCACCCTGTGCGCTTGGCATGAAATTGTAGATGTAGACTGCCGGCTCTTTTGAGCCGATACGGTTTACTCGCCCTATGCGCTGCATCAAGCGAGTTGAGTTCCAGGGCGTGTCATAGTTGAGAATCACGTTTGCGCGGTGGAGGTTAATTCCCTCAGCAAGTACGTCGGTCGTGATAATCACCTGATAGTCGTTCTTCCATTCACCATCATAGTTGGCATCGAAATTCTCCTGTATTGTCTGCTCCATATCCTTGCGGTTGGCAGCATTGATAACCAAAGGATTGTAGCCCTTGTTTTTCACCGCACGGCGCAAGGCATCCACCGTGTCGATAGCTTCGGAAAAGATAACCAGTTTTTGTGCCGTATTTGTCTTTTGGTTGAATAACTGTGGTTTCAACTGCTCCTTAAACTTGTCAAGCTTGGGGTCTTCTGTGTTCGTTGCCCAACGGTCGTAGAGGTCGGCAATGAGCTCGTAGTCTGCATGCAGTTTCTCGATATAATCTTCATCGAAATCTGCACGCTTATATTCTGCATTCTGCTGTTTTTCGTTCTTGCCGCTTTTCTCTAATCGTTTAATGATAGCTCGGAGGTCCTCGACACACTCCTCAAATGTAACCTTGTGCTTACGCTGCTTGGTCTTCTCGTCGATATCAAGTTCCTTGTTCACATCGATTTGCGGACAAACAAAGATGGTGTCGTTATTCCACATCTTAATCATGTTGTCGGTGTAGCGACGCAAATTTCTGAGCGAAGATGTGAATGCTGTGAACGAACTTTCAAGACGTTTGACAAGCAACATCTGCATGATACGTGCCAGCTGGTCAGCCACTTTCTCAGAGTTAACAGCACCACGACCTGCATATTTCTGCTTGTTTTTTTCGTTTGTGAAATACTGAATGGCACGATAGCGATAATAGCCGAGGTAATCACGGCCTTGCAGCTTCTCCAACTCAGACGGAGCAATCAGCGTCATTGTATCAGAGAAGAGCATTGCCAACTCGACATCCATCTTGTATTCAAGCATACAAGGGCCTTTGATTACGGGGAACACAAGATTCTGCTTCTCAATATCCTTTGCATAGTATTTGATTACATCAGTACGCGTGCGACGTTCAAGAATATCATCAAGCACGCAATCACGAATGCGAAGTGACAAGGCTTTCAGCTGGCTTTCACGCTTGTTCTTTTCTTCTGTAGTTTCATCTTGTTTACCCTTTATCAGCTGGTCATATTTTTGGCTTGCAGCAGCAAAGAATTTCTCAATGTTGCCACTCTCGGCTTTCTTTAGCGTACTGTCGTTATGGTTGCGCTCAAAGAGGTAAATCTGATTTTTCAAGTCGCGAGGGCTGTTGTTCTGCGGAGTAGCTGACAACAAGCCAATGTATGGCGCGACACCAGTGCTTGCGTATATATCGCCAATGAGTTTTTCGAGAGACTGGTACATATAAGTGCCGCTGTTGCGGAACTTATGGCTCTCGTCAATGATGATGAGACCATAGTTATGATATTGCAAGTCAGAACTGAAATCGCCACTATCCTCTTCATCACTACCAACAGCGTCTTCATCATCTACCAAATTGCCAATGCTTCCTGTTGTGAGATAGTCAATGCTCGGTGCAACTTTTTCTGTCTGTTCTTTGTCGAAATCTGCGATGGTGCGCTTCCAAGCAGACTGAATAGCGGGTGGCGTAATGATAAGCACACGTCGCTCACGTCCATCGTCCTCGGGAACGGTGAGAAAACGACGTATAAGAAGTGTGCCGACAATGGTTTTTCCAAGTCCCACCACGTCAGAAAGCATAAATCCGCCATGCTCGTGCATAATGGATATACAACGCTTGACGGCCTCAATCTGATAACTGAGTGTGCTCATCTTTGAGGGCAGATAGCTTTCTATCTGTTCGCCAAGATTTTTATCAACAATGTCGCCGAACTTGATTTGGAGTAGTTTAATGTAAAGTTCGTAGGGAGTGAATGGTAATGGCTCATTCTCTTGCTCACGCTCTTCTTCTACTTTCTTAGTAATGGGGGCAGGTTTCAACACCTGTTCCAAAAAGAACTTGTTCCATGGTTCTGAAAATTCCCAGTTCTTGTTGAACCATTGAATATGGCTTTTGTTTCCGGGGATAACGGTTGTTGAGAGTACACGATGAGGGTCAGTTTCAAGGTAGTTCAACTCTGCATTACCTTGCAATCCTTTTTGGGTAAAGTTAGAGCTACCAACCAGGCCAATACCAACATTACTATTTAGACCATCAAAGATGTAGCACTTGGAATGTAAGAATTGTGTTTCATCGTTCTCGTTCTTACGGAATACACGAATCTGTATTTTAGAATCGTCTTCGTTTTCTGCACAGAAATCAAGAAGCAATCGCACTGTATCTTTGTATTCATCAATTACATCGAGAGCGTTGATGTCTGTTTTGATAAAGTCCTGTGGATAGTTGGCATCTTTATACTTGGGCTCTTTGATTTGGGTAGCATAAACATAGGGGTCTTTGCCTATGAGCAGGCGAAACTGCGTACCATCTTTTTGCAAGAATGTTCTTAAATCTTCTTGCATGAGAGAGAGCCCAGGAATATCCCAGTAGCCAGTAGCTATGCTGATAGTTTTTACTCCATCTATAGCCAAGCACTTTTTGAGCGTCGCAGTCATTGAAAGAGCATCAGAGGAATTGTCTATGAGAGTATTGTTCATTATAATCTTTGGTATATTACTTCGCTAAAGTACATATTTTTTAGTGAAGATATTGGCAAACGTGTGCGGAAAAAAACGTAAATGTGATATAATAAGGAGAATAGCGAAAGAAAAACGGCAAAAGGATAAGGGTACTCAAATGGTTGGCCGTGTCTTGAAAAGTGTATAACTACCATGTCGCCTTTGGCTGCTTGCTGGCAGAGCCGCTTGAGTGCGCGTCTTATGTGTGAGGCGGTGGCTTGGGCATTGGTAAGGGTGGTGATGCGGAAACCTTGCTTTTGCAGTGTGCCTCGTAGCAGACGCACATCGTTGCTGCCATGGATATTGGTCCAGGTGCATGGATTGTTTCTCGTTGTCTGTGGGTAGTGGGAGATGCCGATGAGCAAAGCCCGTTTCTTGGCCATTGACGCCAGTGGCCATGAAAGGCAAAGAACTGATAGTATGACGAAGAGGATTGTGCAGACTCTTTTCATACAGTAAGTGGCTTTGGCTATATTCATATATATATTGTTAGTAGTATTGAAGTTGTATCGGAGCGCGTCGGCCGAATGGGGTGACAGAAACCCGCGAGTGGGGTAACGTAGATGCGTTGTTGCTTACATATTGTTGTGGCATAATATTTTGTAAGGCAAAAGGTGGGCTTGTGTGACTATTCGTTATCCCGCTTTCCGTTATTCCGCTATCCCGTTATTCCGCTATCTCACTATTCCGTTATTCCGTTATTTCTACAGACTGTCAACGGATAGTTGATAGAGTGCTCTCCTTATATGTGGGGACGGCGATTGCTAATTTCGGTATTTCTTGAGATATGGGCAAATGTTTGTGCTAAAATAGTGGGCAGAGTTGGTTGACAGATTTGCTGACAAGTTAACGGGCTGACGCGGTAACTAATTCTGTCAACGGGTTAGTTAAGAACAAAATATTACTTACCTTTGTGTGCTCCAATATGGGGCAGAGAAGTCGATTCAATGTGAAAATGACACCTACTGATTGTATAAAATAAATTAGAACAGCTACTTAAGATGGCAGGAGGATATACCGGATTTAAGAAGAAGGCAACAGGCCCGACCTACGAGCAAATTGTGCGCGATGTGCAGGCTGGCAACCTTAAACCCATTTATTACTTGATGGGGCAGGAGAGCTATTACATTGACCATGTGGCAGACTTCATAGTTAATGCTGTGCTGAAGCCTGAAGAGCGTGATTTCAACTTGATGACTTTCTTCGGGGCTGAGGCTGATATTGATAATATCATTACCGCAGCACAGGCTTTCCCCATGGCGGCGCAGCATCTCGTGATAGTGGTGAAGGAGGCGCAAAACTTGAAGCATATTGAGCATCTGGAGTATTATTTGCGCAAAATTCAACCCAGTACGATACTCGTATTTTGTCATAAAAATGGAACGCTTGACCGCCGTACGAAGGTGGCAACCCTTATAAATAAAGAGGGTGTGCTGTTTGAATCGGCCAAACTGCGCGACGCACAGTTGCCGCCATTTGTCCGCGCGTATTTGCAGCGTAAAAGGGTGGTGCCACAGGCGGGGGTTCCCGAACTGATGAGCGAGTATGTGGGGTCTGATCTTAACCGCATGGCTTCGGAACTTGACAAACTGGTGTTGTCGCTGCCCGAGGGCGAAAAGCAGATAAGCATAGAATTGGTGCAAAGGCATATCGGCATATCTAAGAATTATAACATCTTTGAACTGCAGGACGCCATAGGAAGCAAGGACGTGCTGAAGGTGAACAGAATTGTGAAATATTTTGACGAAAATGAGAAAGATAATCCCATTCAGCGCACACTGGCTTCGCTGTTCAAATATTTTGCAAATTTGATGGTGGCCTTTTATGCTCCGAACAAAACGAAGCAGGGTATTGCCACCTGGCTCGGCTTAACCGAGTGGCAGGTTGAGAAAAATGTGTTGCCTGCCATGCGTAGCTATTCGGGAGTGAAGGTGATGCAAATCCTGGCCGAAATACGACGGACCGATGCGCGGTCGAAAGGGGCAGAAGGATCGCATACATCGAATGGTGACCTGATGAAGGAGTTAATATATTTTATACTACACTAACAATCGGTAGCTCTTGTCGTAAAAGTATGGCAGGGCGGCAGTCAAGGGACGAAACGTTCCATGGCTGCCGCCCTGTTTTGTGTGTATGCAGCAGGGGGTAGGGTAGGAACGTGTCTGCAAAAGCGTGGGTTTGTGTGCTTGGCGGTAAGAGAAGAGGGGAGGGGACTTCTATAAGTATGGGAGATTTTTCTTGTCTGTAGGGACTCGGGGGCAGATGGAAACATGAGATGTTGGAATGTGTTCTATAATTGTTCTGTTTTTCAATATGCCTGATTTTCCAGATTGCGGCCGATTTGTGCACGTGGTGTAGAGTGGGCTATGGTGATGGTGCTTTTCAATATTTTTGAAGGAGTATAATCAGGTTCTGCGCACCAGAAAAACAAATACCCGACTATGCCAAATTGGGCATTCAAACGGCCTGTTAATGGCATGGCGTGCGGGCGTGTTGCGTAGAAAATGTAAATTTTGACCATTTGAGCGAAAGAAAAGGCTCGTTTGGCGCTCAAAAAACGCACTAATAGTGCAATCTGTAACATACATATAGCAATATGCGTTATCTGTAAATCTAAATGGAATGATGCGTTGTGTAGACAAAAATGCGTGTAACTCATTGTAAATCAAGTGTTTATGTTGAAATTGACTCGCTGTGGTTGCGTCAAAACTGCGAAAATGGCCATTGGTGCGGATATGGGAATATGGTGGATTTCTCGGCTTTGTTCGTGCTCGATAATTTACATTAAACCCAAATTAGTATTTATTGGTGTAGATGTAATTTGTAAACATTTGTAATGTAAACCGCAAAGCAAAATATTTAGTTTTGTAGGTGTGTTCGATTCTTCGTTTCTTACAATCATAAATATATACGTCTATAAACATTGAAATGTAAAGTGGTTTTGTGGATTTATAAAAATGCAAGTCTTTACTTTAAGTGTAACTTATTGAAAACCAATAAAAACACGCGTATGCTTTCGAAATACTTGATTAAATAGAAGTGATTTGTTGCATGTATAGTATATTGCCAGCTATATTGGTGGCGAATTTGCGTGAAAACTATTGTAAGTCAATAAGTTAAGAAAAAATACGATAGAATTACTTTAGATTGCCAAATAGCGCGTAGTGTGTTTCGAATATCATAATGTAAAATATGATGTCAAAGTGTAAATTTGTAGATATTATAATGTGAATAAAGAATTATACAATGTAAATTGACGATTGTGCACCAGATCTATTGCTTAATTGACCCTTATTTTTTATCTTTGTAAATGAATTAGTTGAAGCGAGTGTGATGCCAACGCTTCTGCACACCATGTTAGAGGAGTCATTTCTGGCCTCAAGGCTTGATGGCGGGTGCCGATTTGTTAAGTATGAATTTTGGACTACAAGTTGGCTTACTAAGTCATTGTGCTTGTGCCTCCTCCTTCACCTGGCTTTGAGTCCTTGCTCGGAGGTGTGTCTTGCAACGCATAAAAAATGTGGCGCAATATTGTTCAATTTTTCAGACACCGAAATGGTTAATTGTGCAGCTAAAGTCTAAAACATCGAGGTAGATAAGCCGGGACCTCGCTCCATGTAACGATTAAACACATTATATATATGAACGAAACAATGATTGAACGCATAAGATCTATTATGGATTATGCCAAATTGTCGCAACAGGATTTTGCCGCTCGGCTTGGTATTTCACCAGCATCATTGTCAAGCATACTGACAGGGCGCACCAATCCAACGAACAAACACGTAATGGGAGTGCATGTAGCATTCCCCGAAATAAATGTTAATTGGCTGATGTTTGGTGAGGGCGAGATGTTGGTAAATGGCGCCCCGAGTCATACCCTATCTGGTGATGAGGATGGGGCATTGGGCACAGCGAACGAAATTGTTCAGCTCGAGTCTGCTACCTCTAATGTCGAAGGGGTATCAAGTACTGATGCACCCTTTGCGATGGCTCCTGATGTGGTTGACGTGCATAATCGTGCCGCAGTAGAACCTCGTGCGGGTATCGTTTCTCCTCGTCGCGAGCAGCGTATCCCCTCTCGCGGTAATGGCAATATGGCTACAATGGGTATAAATATTGACAAAGATGAGCGTAAAATAAAAGAGATACGTGTGTTTTACAGCAATGGCACTTATGAATCGTTTGTACCATCAAATAAATAATGGGTATGTGACCTGTTGGGTACTGCTTACGTGTGCGGAGAAATGGGTAGCGGTGTAAGGAATATGACAGGTGATATTATGCAGAAAAGAAAGATGAACACCTATATACAAATGTGTCGTGCGTGTGGCTTTTTTACAGGTGCGTGTCTGCTTGCCACAGCCCTCTCGGCCATGGCGTGTAAACAAACAAATAAGTCTGACGAAGATACTTGTCGTGTTGCAAAAGTAATTGTTCGCACTCCGTGTGATTTGTCAATAGAAAGTCAAATAAAACTGCTGCGCCAATGGCGTGCTGGCTGCGAGGTAAGTGAGGCGGCAGTGCAGGCCTATGGTTTGCAGAAATGCTTTGAGGCGTGTGCAGTTGACAGCGTGGTGGCCAAGCGTATGTCGGGGTTGTCGTATAAGACCGATTGCCCCATTCCATTGTCGAGTTTGCGCTACCTGCGTTTGTTGCATTATAACGGCAATGGCAAGCCGCAAATTGGTGAAATGGTTTGCCATCAGTCTGTGGCAAATGATTTAGTTTCTATTTTCAAACAGTTGTATGAAGCGCACTATCCTATAGAACGCATGGTGCTGATTGACAATTATGGAGCCGACGATGAGCGGTCTATGTCGGCCAACAATACGGCCTGCTTCAATTACCGCCGTGTGGCAGGCTCATCAAAACTGTCAAACCATAGTTGGGGGCGAGCGGTCGATGTTAATCCGCTTTACAACCCATATGTGTGGCACCGTAAGGATGGCACCCTGGTGGTAAGTCCGGCTAAGGGACGGCCATATGCCAACAGGCAGCGTAGTTTTAAGTATAAGATAACGACCGATGACCTATGTTATCGTTTGTTCCGTCAGCATGGCTTTGTATGGGGTGGCGCATGGAAGCACCGCAAAGATTTTCAGCATTTTGAAAAACGTGTTCAATGAAAAGTGCAGCGCAAATATTTACGCAGCCGTATCATTCGCCATGTGGCGAGATGGTACTTGGCGATTATGCAGGCAAGTTATGCTTGTGCGATTGGGCTAATGGTAAGCATCGTCGGCGTAACGACCAGCGCATACAGCACTTTTTTAATGCGCGTTATGTTTGTGGAAGCACCCCGTTGCTTCAAGCAACAGCCAAAGAGCTTGACGCCTGGTTTGCGGGTGCCCTTGTACAGTTTAACTTGCCTTTGGCCATGGCCGGCACACCATTTCAGCAACGTGTGTGGAACGCGCTGCTTGCCACTCCGTATGGTCAGACCACCTCATATACAGATGTGGCGCGTGCAGCGGGTTGCTCCAATGGCGTGCGTGCAGTAGCACAGGCCATTGGAGCTAATTCCATTTGTATTATAGTGCCGTGTCATCGTGTTATCGGATTGGACGGCACGTTGACGGGATTTGCTGCAGGGGTTAGTACAAAACGTTTTCTCTTACGCATTGAAGGTGTTGATGTGTAGTTGTTGCTTTTATAATTCGTGTGCTAATCGTCTGCCACGTATTCAGCCTTGGTCTGTTGTATTGTTGGCGTAGGCTTGCAGTGCCTTTCCGTCGCCGCGCTCAAAGGCATCTTGCCGTTTGAGGCGTGCCTGCTCCAGCCGGCGGTTGATGTCGTCGAGCTTGCGTTGTGCCTGCTCCGAGTTGATGGTGAGGGTTACGGTCTTGATGTCGTTGTTATTCATTTATTAATGTTTAAAGTAGAATAATATGAGAAAGTATTTTGAATTACTAATAATGTTCTTAGGGTTATGCCCAATGCTGATGGCACAGAACATTCAAGGGGTTGTGACAGACACAAAAGGTATGCCGATTTCATTTGCCAATGTTGTGGAACTGTTACAAGCAGACTCTTCTTTCATTAAAGGAACGGTTAGTAAGGAAGATGGTTCTTTCATGCTTGAAGGCGTAAAGAGTGGCAATGTCATTCGAGTTTCTCTCATCGGTTATGATACACAATATATAAATTATACGGGGCAAACTACCGTCACCTTAAAACTTCAGGAAAGCACCAACATGCTTGGCGAGGTTGTTGTCAAAAGTTCGTTGCCAAAGACCGTGTTGCGAGGAGAGGGAATGATAACAAATATAGAAGGCAGTGTATTGGAGAAAACTTCCAATATGGAACAGTTGCTTTCACGCATTCCTAATGTGTCTGCCAAAGATGGGCAGATAGAAGTGTTTGGTCGTGGAACACCTGTAATATTTATCAATGGTCGGAAGATGCAAGACCAAATGGATTTGCAACGTTTGCAACCAAACAACATAAAGAAAATTGAAGTAATCAACAACCCTGGTGCACGATATGATGCCAGTGTGAAGAGTGTCATACGCATTACCACAAAGAAGACGCAGGGCGAAGGCTTCAGCTTTGACAACAAAACTACGTTTTCGGTCAATGAGGAAAAACGCTTGAGCTCATACGAATCGTTCCAAGGAAATTATCGAAAAGGAGGATTGGATGTCAATGGGTTCTTGTATGGTGCATATGCTCACACTCCAGAAAACAAACAGGTGACGCAATATTCATACATCACAGATACTTGGCAGCAGAATATGAACGTCAATCAGGAATTCACGAACATCAACCCATACGCACGCTTGGGGGTTAGCTATATGCTTGGCGAAGAAAGCAATTTGGGTGCCAGCTTCAGCTACAATCGTTTCGCAAAGGATAAGGGCGAAGGAACTCAGACGTTCAATATAATGCAGAACAATGTAAAGAAGGAATCGTCAATCGCTGATTATCTGAGTCCAGGTCAGTCAACGACTTATTCCGCCAATGCTTATTATGTTGGCAAGATAGGAGGACTGAATGTGGATTTCAATACAGACTATTATTGGTATGGCAAGAAGCAGTGGATGGACTTACACGAAATGGTGCTTGACGAATATCACCAGACAGAGACGGAAAAGTCAGATGTCTGCTCTTATCGCAACAATCGCAACTATTTGTTGGCATCCAAACTTGTCCTTAGTATTCCTTTGTTGAATGGCACTTTTTCGTTGGGCGGTGAATACAGTCATGTGAATCGAAGAAGTCACTACCAAGTGGAGCCAGAAGTGGTTGATAACGAGAAAGAAAAAGTCAAGGAGTCAATGACTTCTGCGTTCGTTGACTATAGCCGTAGTTTCGGGCAACTGACGATGCAAGCAGGGCTTCGCTATGAATACATCGACTTTGACTATTATAACAATGAATTGTATATAGCAGAACAGAGCAAGACTTACGGCAATTGGTTTCCGTCTTTGGCTCTCTCGCTTCCTGTTGGTAAGACACAGATGCAACTGACGTATGCCACTGACATCTATCGTCCAAGCTACAACGAGCTTAGAAGCGGTGTGCAGTATGACAACCAATACACATACGAGTCGGGCAATCCATTCCTCGTTCCTTCAATTACACACAATCTTACCTACGGACTCTCTTGGGAATGGCTCAATCTGCAATTGGTTTATTCGCATATCTCAGATGAGGTTTGTACGATGACGCAGACTTATCGTGGAGATCCGATGAAGTCACTCGCTCGCCCAGAGAACATCAATAGCTACAACTCTTTCCAAGCAGGACTGACGCTGAACCTTACCTTTGGCATTTGGCATCCAACATTGGAAACAATGCTCTTTAAGCAATGGCTCAAGATGAATACGCATGTGGGCAATAAGCTTGACAATCCTGTGGCAGTTTTCCAACTTACCAATGCGTTTGACTTCAAGTTGCTGACGGCTTCATTTGTAATGACCGCACAGACTGAAGGTAATATGGGTAACAAATGTATCCGCCAAGGCTATTTCAATACAGACCTGTCACTCTACAAGTCGTTGCTCAAGAATCGCCTTACGTTGACACTTGACGTTTCAGATGTATTCGGAACGGGGAACCAACATCGCACATTCTATTCAGGTGTGCAAAGAACAATGTTATATGATCTAAATTCCACAAGTACCATTACCTTTAGCATCCGCTATCGCTTTAACGCAACGAACAGCAAGTATAAAGGAACTGGTGCAGGTCAATCTCAAAAGAACAGAATGTAAAGTCATAAAACAAAAGCTTCGGAAAAGAATAAAAATCAACTTGTTGCAAACAGAAAATTTCTTAAAATGAAAACATAGAAAGTTAATTTTTAATATAAATGATATAATCTTTCCTATGATACGTCAACATGAATTTTATGGCTACAGCCACAGTGAGCACACAGGGACAAAATACCCCAATGTTGCAACAGTACATGAAAGCCGATGTCAGAATCATCGTCAGTAATAAAACGTTATGGCAACAGGTATTCGGATAAACTATATCCGAATACCTGCTGTTTGTTTTTGGATGCATATTGTGTTGGAAAGCATCAGATTTTATGCAAAAGTTCTAAATTCCTTGAATTTCTCCTAGCGAGTTATGGGATATTTAGAAAAATATCGTATCTTTGTCCCCGAATTAAGGCGTTCTTTGCATATTGCAAAATACAGAAACGAGCAGAAGTCCGCTCGTTTCCATATTGTTACCTATATAATATAGGCAAACGACCAACTTCTTGATTTTCAATCAAAGTCCAATTTAGAGCGAGTTACATAAAATAACTCGCAATCTCATTACCACCAGTATTCTCAAACCTCAAGCCAACATTCTTCAGCTCAGGATAAGCCTTGAACAACTCTGGTGCGTCCACATAGGCTTCCAGCGTATGATTATTATCCAACTTCTCACCGCCAAACGTGTCACTCTCATACTTCTTCGACAACGTCTCAAACTCAGCACGTTCCTCAACTGTCAGAGCCTCACCACCCTCAAACAAATTAGCATCCTCCTTGTCAAGCAACTCAATATAACGCGCATAGTCAGGATGATTCTTACGATACAGCAAATTGCCGTTACGGTCAAACTCCTTCATGTCTGCAATCTCATAACGCCACTTGCCGTCTGCACCACGTTCCCAGCCAGTAGCCATCTTTATAGCCTTGGCGTCCTTCTTCTCAGCCTCCATCTCGCGAGCCACACTTAGGTTGTCAAGTCGCGTGTTCACCTCATCGGCATGGTCGGCAGCTGCAGCACCCTTCTCACCAATAAATTGCTCACGAATTTTGTTGTAATCCTCAAAAAACTTACCGCCATCGTAGGATTTTTCAACACCATTCAGTAACTTTGCAGCAGTTATAGAGTTGTTTGTATTGGGGTCATCATCTTCGGGTTTGACCAATGTTCCTGCAAGCAACTCTATTTTTGTTGCTTCATAGCTATATGCTTTCTTTGCAAGTTCCTCATTTTGAGTATCCTCCTTCAGCGTAACCTTAACCCTATACACCTTTCCGTCCATACGTACTGCACCATACAATCTGTGTATGGTTACATCTGGATTGATGCCATTCTCTGCCGAACGCACACCATCTTCACCCTTCTTAAAGTCCGCATGTTGTTCCGCATCTACACTTTCACGAATAACATCAGGCAACACCTTCAACACAGCCAAGTGAACGTCCTTGCTCTCACTCTTGTCAACTGCACTCTGCGACAGATATTTGTCAACGGCCGCATTGCTGATGCGTATATCACCCTTGCCACCAGTCTCTTCACCGCTATAAGTGCGTGCTATATGCTCCTTAGCCCAAGTCTTAGCCTCCGCATAATTCTTAAAGCCATGCCCAGACTCAGCCTCCACTACATTGATACGCGTCTCAGGACGAAGGCTCTTGCCACCGTCCATCATGCTGCGCGGGTCCACGCCGTCAAGCAAATCCTTCATCACCCTGTCAGCCACCTCCTCGGCACTCGTGTAGTGAATGTGAAGGAAGTCTGCCACAGCCTTCCAAAACTTGTCAATGGCACGCTTCACACGCTGCAGCGCACTCACCGCCTCAGCCTTGCCCATCACACCATCGCCCTCGGCAGCAGCCTTGCGCATCTCCTCACGAAGTCGCTCCGCACCCCGTCGGCCCGAATACGTGGCAAGCACCTCGTCAGCAATCTCATCGTCGGTCTCAAGTTCGGGATAGGTTTCCTTCACCTCCTCCCAAACATTGGTGCCCTTCATCAAGTCAACCACATTCTTCCACTCCTTCGCATTGTTCGCCTTCAGCGCACTCGCCCACAAGTGGGCATACTCATGCACAGGTGTCTCGGCATTCGCAATCCTCGGGTCATAGTAAATCTTGCCGCCAACAGTAAAGCCATAAGCCTCGCCATTCTTGGTCTTGAAAAAGCGCACATGGTCAGTTATCTCCGCATCATTCTCGTTGAAGATAACATAGTTCTTCGCATCGTCCTTACGGCCGCCACTGCGAAATTCTGCCGGATATTTAATGCCAGCATAACCTAACGACGATAGTAATTGCGATGCCTTCTTGTCACTTCCAAGAGCACGTTCCAACTGACGGTAGATGGCAGCACCAATCCTTGCCGAAACGTCCACGCCCTTGCTTGACAACAAAGGATTAGACAACCATCTCCCATTCACCACCTCATCGCCATACTTTTCTCTCAGATACTCTGTAATGCGGTCAATAGTTTCAGCTGGCACAGGCCCATTCCAATCCAAATAATTTTCACCATTGTCATCGGGAATTTCAACAGTGTAAAGGTAATTATGTGGTTCATAATCCTTTAACTGTTCCTCCCATTCCGAGATTTGAGCTTCCACTTCTGCCTTATATTCCCCTTTAAGGAAAGGCAACTGTTCCTTGGCACGATAGATATTCGATTCAAGTTCACTACGTTTCAAAGACCACTCCTCACGACTCATTGAAATTCCGTTCTTTGAACGTATCGCATACCCCTCGCCAATGCCTCTCACCTCGGTCACATAAGTGCCCCAACCATAAGCCTGCGCACCTTCACCCTCGCCCATGTGGCTATGGTCAAAGTGGTCAAACTCAGCACCGCTGCCGTGGTACACGCGATGCTCCTTCGCACCGTCTTCGTTCACCATGTCAAGCACACGCTGGCCATCTTCCGTGCCAATCACATCAAGGCCACTGCCCTTCATGTGCTCTATCACCACATCACGAAGTATAGACTCCTCACGCGTAGGAGGTTGTGCCGACTTTCCGACAGCCTTCTGTTGACGCAAATCTTCTGGCAAAGCACTATACTTCTGCGTTACCATTTCATCTGCGGCATCTATTTCCTTCTTTGCCTCTGCATACATCTGCTTTAGCACGGGGTCAGCCTTCATTGCTTTGCGCTCCTGCAATCCTTTTTCTGAAGTGCTTTCTGCCGATGTCGTAGCCTGAGTAGGATAATGCTCAAAAACATAGTCCTGTATTTTATTCCCCCATTTCTGTTCCACGTATTCCAGATGGTCTAAAGCCTTTTCATATTCAAGGACTTCATTCCGTTCCACACTCTCGCCCTTCTTGTTGGTGTAGGTTGAAGGAGTGATGGAATAGGCGGCATGATTGTTTTGTCCTTTTTCTATAGGCAGTATGGAAGAATTATTAAACACAACAACCTCACCACCGTCAATCATATTATGCTCTACAGACCAAGCATTCATATAGTTAATGATGCCATCATATCCCTTACTCTTTAACAAGTTAGAGAACTGAACGGCTTCACTCTCGTTAAAGCCTGGATTACCAAGCATGTAGAATGGTTTGGATAACTTTATATGTGCTTCAAATACCTGTCCATTATAGCCATATTCTTCTGCAACGTCCTTGTTCGGAGTAAAGTACACACCACTACCTGCAAAATCCGCACTTTCACCATCGGCACGTTTGTGTCCCGCTTCAAGTTCTGACACACTGATAGATTTATCTAATGTACCATGGTAAAGAGTAATTGGGTTACCTGCATTATCGGCAACAACACCTTCATCTGTCAAGTTTCTATGTTCCTGACTAATAGGTGTACATCCTCTCTCTCTCAATAGAGTTTGAATTTCCGAAGGGGTATCTTCATTTACAGGTGCGTTGTTTTCCACAACACCATTCTTCACCGACGAGTAATCACCAAAAGGCTTTGTCTTGCGCTTGCTTGATGCAATCCACTTCTCAAAGTCTTCGAGGTTCACAGCAGTCACGTCAATTCTACGACCATTCTCCCAACCATTCTCATAGTTAGCAAGATAGTCGCTCTTTGCTTCGTCAGCATCGTTGAAACCAAGCATCACCTTATGCTCGTCAAAACTGCCATCTGGGTTGTACTGGTCCACTACAAACACCTTGCGTCCGTTCCAACCATCAATGTCATTAGAGAGGAACACGTCTATATGGTCACCATCAACACCCACTGCACCACGAATGTAGCCATAAGTGTTGTTCATCTTGCTTTCCCACTGCTTGCCGTCAGCATCAGTGCCTTTACGCACACTGCCCTGCGGCTGCTCAATGGTGATGTCGAACGTACCAACTTGCACATGCCCCTTCTTATAGTTGCCGGCTTCTTTCTGCGCCTCTGTCGGTTCAGTGTTCACTTCGGCTGAGGCGGTGGCTATCTTCTCACTCAACGGGGTGTTTCCCTTACCCGAAGGCACAACATCTCCTGTGGCCGACGATTTCTCACCATCGGTCACACCAACTTTAGCTCCCTCCAACGAAGGAGCCGCTACTTCCTTGCCATCACTTACTGCTGAGAGTCCATTGCCCGACTGTTCTCCAGTCTCAGCTTCGCTTCGTGCAGAGCGTCCGTATCGTCCAAGTCCGGATTCTCCTTCTGCAACTGATTGGCCATTTCCGCTATTTGCTTCGGAACCCTCAATCGTCTTACTGCTCCGCTCGGAAGCCTCACGGGCCAAAATATTGTGTCGTCGTTCATTTTCTCTTACTTTATATGCACGTTTAATTATAAATTGAAGCGTAGGGTTATTCGTTATGCCGTCAAGCACTTGCTCGCCATCACGCACCATGCGTGCCACTGCATGAGCTATAACCTCATCGGCAAGCATCGGGTTGGCGTTCTTACCCTCCGACTCTAAGCGTTCAGCCTCATCTCCATAGTGAGACGAATTTGACAAAGTTTCAAGAATCCCAACCAACTCGTCACGCGTCACTTCATGCGTATCTTCCAACGCATACGTCAACGCATTCACATTCTCGGGAAACTCCGAATTATCAGCATGAGTATACTCATGGGCAAGCGTTTCAGCTACATCTTTGTCAAATTTATCACAACCCTCTACAAAATAATAGACCTTCCCTTTTTCGTAATAAGCAGGACAATGCCAACCATCATCAAGCCACTCCACATACTTCGCCCTGTCCTTCTCAGGCACAGCCGCCAAAAAGTCCTCACGCGTCAGCAAAAACTCCGGCACAGGGTAACCATTCTCCTCAGCAAAACGCGCAATGCCATCACGCATCTCACCAAGCACACGCTTACGTTCCTCACCCTCAGCAGTCTTCAGCTGCGCTGCAAGGCCGTCAAAAGCCTCACTTAATCCCCGCTCGCTGCCCGCGCCGCCTTGATGGCTCGGGCCAGCAACATCGCCTTGTTCGCCGCCTTCGCCTCCGACACCTTGTCCGTCTGCAACGGACGGGGTTCTTCTATCGTATTCTTGTCCATTGTTTAATAACTCATTTACCTCGTTAATAATCTGTCCCTTACTCTTCACACCACCGGCAAACATGTCACCAATGCCCTGGGCAGAGTCTGCCGCCTGCGTGTTATAAAACGACAGCACCTTCTTCAGCTGCGTCACACGCCCATCGTTCATCACGTCTGCCAGCATCATCACAGCAGCATTGTTGTAGTCTGCCACCGTCGCACCATCGTCCAGCTGGAACAAGTTACCCTGGCGCGCATGCTGGCTCACATGCTGACCAAGCTTAAAACCAGCCTTGCGGGCCTTATACACCAAGTCTACAGCAGCAGCCAACTCCTTCGACAAGTCATAACCACCACCCAGGCGGTGACAAGCCACCACCTCAGGCAAAGCAGCCATCACAGCCTTGCGCATACTCTTCACCTCAGTAATCTGACGCACAGCATCAGGGCTGCCCTAGAACACCTTGCCCACAAGCACACCCTCAACCATAGCCTGACCGCTCTCGCTCAAACGGCCGCCGTCAAACAACTGCGCCATCTCTGTCTGAGGTATCACGCCAGCATCAGCCAACTCCTTCACCACAGAAGCAGTAGCAGCATCATCAGCATAAAACTCAGCCAACGACTCATGACGCCCTATCACGTCCATCACACGGCCAAACAAAGCATCGTCCACAACCTTTCCAAGCTTCACAGCCATCTCAGTACGGCTCTGGCTCTTCTGCTCACGCTGGTTGAACTTCGCAAAGGTCTCCGACGTGTAAGGCATCTCACCATCAGGCACAAACACCACACGAGGGTGCTTAAACCCTTCCACCTGCTCCGTCGTAAAACCAAACTTGCCGGCATGCCCGCGAAGATACGCATTATATTTCGCATCACTACCATTCAAAGCCGCAATTTCACCAGCCATGGTACGGCCGTTACCCGACAGCACCACACCATCACCACTCACCACCACAGGTCTTTGCAGCGCACGGCTGTCATAATCTGCCGCCATGCCACGCGTCACCTGCTGGGCCTCAGCGTCACGCTTATAGTCACGGTCATTCACCGTCTCACCATTCACGTCCACAGGGTAACCCTCAGTCTCCGCAAACCCGTTCGTAGCCTGGTGCGAAGCACTCGCCGCACCACTCTCCGTCAGCACATAATGCCCGGTCAGCACCTCACCATTAGGCAAAGTAATCTCATCTGCACCACCATCTACCTTCGGAGCATTCTCCCACTTCTCCTTAATGGCAGGAGCCACAGCGTTACTGCCCAAAGCCTCCTGCTCGGCAGTCTTCTGCGCCATCTCAGCCTTGCGCTGCTCCTCCTGCGCCACGGCATCGTCATACAACGCCTTGTCCTTCTCCTTGCGCGCACGCCGTTCCTCAAGCAACACCTTGTCACGCTCAGCCTTCACCGCATGCCAGTAGTCCACAGCCTTCTGAGCCTCAGCCACACGAGCCTCATAGTCTGCCTTAGCCTCCTTGTAAGCCGCAATGTTAGTGCCCATCTTAGGAGCCTTGCCCTTAACCTTTTCAAGATTCTTCTCAGCCTCAGCCACCTTGTTCTCCACAAAAGCGTTTGCCTCCTCTGCATCAAGGCCACTCTCCTTGAACACATAGTCATGACCACGCTTCGGAGTCGTCGCAAGCCAGTCCTCCTCCTGCACCGCATTCTTCCCCTTGCCAACAACACGCATCGGCATAGGAGCATTTTCCTGCACTTCAGCTTGTGGCACTTCCGCTTGCACACCCGAAGATTGCTCCGCACCTTTGCTCTCAGAATACAAGTCGGGTTGAGGAGTGGAGTTACCCTGATTATCAGTCAGGTCCACTTTCGCTTCAGACGGTTCTTCTGTTTTCTGCGCACGCTTCAGCACACCGCTTTCCACCATCTGCTCAAACATGCCATCTTCATACGTCTGCTCCTTCCCGTCAGCACCACGCTCCCAGCCAGTAGCCATCTTGACAGCCTTGGCATCCTTCTTCTCAGCCTCCATCTCGCGAGCCACACTTAGGTTGTCAAGTCGCGTGCTCACCTCATCGGCATAGTCAGCACGCTCCGCACCCTTCTCACCAACAAATTGCTCACGAACTTTGTTATAATCCTCAAAAACTTGCCACCACCATAGGATTTCTCAGCACCATTCAGTAAATTTGCAGCAGTTATAGAGTTGTTTGTATTGGAGGAGAGGCTGTTATCAGAATTTCCTAATGTTCCTGCAAACAGCTCTATTTTTGTTGCTTCATAGCTATGCGGTACTTTTGGTTCTTTTGAAGTCTTATCTTCCTTCAGCGTAACCTTAACCCTGTACACCTTTCCGTCCATACGTACTGCACCATACAATCTGTATATGGTTACATTGGCAGTGACGCCATTCTCTGCCGAACGCACACCATCTTTCCCCTTCTTAAAGTCCGCATGCTGTTCTGCATCTACACTTTCACGGATAACATCAGGCAACTCATTCAACACAGCCAAGTGAACGTCCTTGCTCTCACTCTTGTCAACTGCACTCTGCGACAGATATTTGTCATCGGCCGCATTGCTGATGCGTATATCACCCTTGCCACCTGTCTCTTCACCACTATAAGTGCGTGCTATATGCTCCTTAGCCCGTATCACTAACTTACTGATGTGACTATTTACTCAAGTTTGAGTTAAATACGAGACTTGAGTTATCTTACTACGTTCGTTCAACATGCTTACTACGTTCGGAATAAACACTTACTACGTTCGAAGTAAGCATATATTCCGGTCGTTCCACATGTTTTCTACGGTCGATGTGGTATGACTTAGGCTTGATTTCGTGTTCTCATCACTCCCACGCGTGCATCACCTTTTCATTTGATAACGGACGATCGCCGCCGTTATTCGTACCGCACTTGCTAAATCCGAAAGTTGAGCTATTTATATTAAGATCTGCTGATATCAATTCTTGAACAGAACCTATGCATCACTTAGTTTACACTTACCACAGACACTTTTTAATTTAGAACACCTACTTATAAAAACATTCGTATAAATGCCCGTGCATAGTTTTTTTTGCGTAAGTTTGTATAGTTGTAACATTGAATGCACATTATATCCATGCCAAGACTTTGATAACAGTTTGATTATCAACAGGTCTTGAACTAATGAACTACGAGTTGTGAGGTGTTAGAGGTATATACACGACAATATTTTTCAAACACAGAAGTTTGGCGAGTCATGATACTTTTCTGCACCGTCCGGAATGGAGTTCCTTTTTTATAATAGAAGTGTGCGCCCCCTCGCTCAAGCAGGGATAGTTACAGTATTGAACTCTAAGCATAACGAACTGATGAAGGTAATGTTAGATGTTGTACTGGCATACACACCCGGTACCCCTCACCTGCCACAGGTGGTTGAAGATATTAAGAGCTGCGATTGCGTTAACAAACTGCTTTTAGCTTGCACCGACGAGCAAAAGGCTGACGCAGAGAAAATAGCAAACGATAAATGCGAACTACTTGTTACAGACAGTGTGACAAGTGCTAAGTTTTTACGTACAGCCGCACAACGCGTAACGGCACAGTATGTGGCATTCTACCTAAGCACCCATACCTTGCGCATAGGCTACCGGGCGTTCGACAGAATGTTGCAAATTGCAGCTGCGTATGATACGGATAGCGAAAAAGCACTCATGGTGTACAGTGACCGATACGATGAACAAGGTCTGCACCCTACTATTGACTATCAGGAAGGTGCTCTGAGAGATGACTTCGACTTTGGATCATTGGTGCTTTTCCGTTCAGCGGACGTGAAAAACTTTTTGAAGCACCGACGTGGCATGCAATACACTTATGCCGCAATGTATGCCTTACGACTATACGTAAGCGCCCATGGCGAAATAATACACCTAAAGGAACCCTTGTACACAGAGTTGGAAACTGACTTGCGCACATCTGGGCAAAAGCAATTTGACTACGTCAATCCACGCAACAAGGTGGTGCAAACCGAAATGGAACGTGCTTGTACAGAGCATCTTAAGGAAATTGGTGCTTGGCTGGCTCCCGACGAATACGACGAATTGCCGAATGACAACACTTGCTACCCAGTTGAGGCAAGTGTCATCATACCTGTGCGCAACAGGGCACGAACCATTGGCGACGCCATTGACAGCGTATTAGGACAAAAGGCCGATTTTGACTTTAATGTGATTGTCGTGGACAACCATTCTGACGATGGAACGGCCGAAGTCGTTAATAAGTATCACGACAACAACCACGTGGTGCTACTCCAACCAGGACGCACTGATCTGGGCATTGGAGGTTGCTGGGATATGGCCATTCGCAGCAAATGGTGCGGAAAGTATGCCATACAATTAGATTCAGATGACTTATACTCGTCTGATGACACCTTGACACGCATTGTGGCTGCCTTTGAAGAGCAAAATGCAGCCATGGTCATTGGCAGTTACCGCATGGTAAACTTTGCACTCGAGACGCTGCCACCAGGACTGATTGCACACACCGAATGGACTGCTGACAATGGACGCAATAACGCACTCCGAATTAACGGATTAGGTGCGCCACGCGCTTTCCGTACCGACATTTTGCGCAAAATCGGATTTCCCAACACGAGCTATGGTGAAGACTATGCTCTCGGACTGGCCTTTTCAAGACATTACCGCATAGCGCGCATTTTTGACGAACTGTACTTGTGCCGCCGATGGGAGGGAAATTCTGACGCTGCACTGAGCATTGACAAGCAAAACAAAAATAACGCATATAAGGACGCGCTAAGAACTATTGAACTCAGAACCAGACGAGCCATGATCGAACGCTGGAATTCGCCAGTCAGAAAATGCGACGTTGAAGATTTCTTCAAAAAACAGCTGGACCAATGGCACGACGTGGCAGAAAGGTGTGAACAACTCAAAACTTGCGTAAAAGTGAAAGAGTTGCCGCTTGAATATGGCACACTCAATGTACAATACAACCCGGCACGCATAGTAAGCACTGCTGCAAAAATAGATAAGGCTGCCCTAAAGAAAAGGCCTTGCTTTTTGTGCGACACCAACCGTCCCTCATGCCAAACATCTATGCCTGTACTTGGTAAGTTTCAATTATTAGTAAACCCCTACCCCATTCTGCCATTGCACCTTACAATACCAACGCGCCGGCACACTGCACAAAGATTGTCACATTTCAGCAAAATGCTTGACACAATTACATGGAACTTGCCTGGAATGTTTGTGTTCTACAATGGCGCGAGATGTGGTGCCTCCGCTCCTGACCACGCCCATCTGCAAGCAGGCCAACGAGGATTGGTACCTATCGAAAGGGATTGGACGTTGTACGAAAACAATCTGCAACGCGTATACCCGTCACTTAAAAAAGAAGAGGCAGCCCTTGAAGATCTTGGGTATGATCCTAAGACAAGCGGCATATACTTGCTTAAAAATTATGCCTGCCCGGCCTTTATTATACAAGGTCCGGCAAGCAACGATGTACCCTTACTTTTGCAAAAGTTGATGAGCGTTTTACCAGTTGCATCGGGTACGTCGGAACCTGACATAAACATACTGAGCTGGCGACAAGAGGGCACGCCAAACACGCCTGATCACATTGTAATGGTTGTGTTTGTGCGCAAGAAACATCGTCCAAACTGTTATTTTGCAGATGGCGATGCGCAAATATTAGTTAGTCCCGGAGCTATAGACATGGGAGGCCTCATCATTACACCACGTGAGGAGGACTTTGAAAAGATGACAGCCCATATTGCCACAAACATTTTGCGTGAAGTGGCCATTAGCAATAGCGAAATTAACAACATTGCCAAATTGCTACATAACAAACGCGCTGACCACAAGAGCAAAGGTTGCATGACAAATGAAACCAAGGCTTTGAAATCATTGGCAAACCGTGACATCTGTGTGGGAATTTTACACGCCGAGGAAATTGACTTTGCATTAAACGGCAACTTCCAAGCCAAGGGCGAGACTGTCAGCGGTATGCAACACGTGCAGTGTACCGAGGGCGCTATTAAATGGAAAGACAACATTTATAGCGAACTCAACTTCATACCCGAGAACGACGACACGTGCTTTTTTACCCTGCAAGGCGTAACAATTGGCATTGGGTTTCATTGGCAAAGACAAGAAGAGCAGAGTTTTAAGGGCAAATTGCGGCTTATAATTGACGAAGGCAAGCTCGTCGTGATTAACGAACTGCCTGTTGAGGCTTATCTCGAAAGTGTTATTTCGTCTGAAATGAATGCAACATCTTCGCTCGAACTGCTTAAAACGCATGCTGTGGTGTCACGCAGTTGGGTGTATAGTCAGATGTTGCATCGCATGATGGGTGAAGGTGGTACCACCAACTACTTCAACTTCGTGCATAAACACGGTGAGATACTTAAATGGCATGACCGCTCTGACCACGCACTCTACGATGTGTGCGCTGACGACCACTGCCAGCGGTATCAGGGCATAACCAAGTCGGCCCTGCCACAAGTGAAGAAAGCTGTTAGCGCTACAAAACATGAAGTGCTGATGTACAACGGTAGTTTGTGTGATGCACGCTTTTCAAAATGTTGCGGTGGCGTGAGCGAATTATACAGTTCATGCTGGGACAATGACGATAAGCCTTACCTGGCAGTCGTACGCGATGCTGCAGACGGTGATATACCCGATTTGACAGACGAACAAACTGCCGAAAAATGGATTAAGAGTGCTCCCGTCAGCTACTGCAACACCCACGACAAGCGTTTGCTGAGCCAGGTGCTGAACAACTATGACCAGGAAACTACAGACTTTTATCGTTGGCGAGTAGAATTATCACAAGACAAAATTCGTTCACTCATTGAGGGAAAGACCGAACAGACCTTTGGCCATATTATTGCTCTGGAGCCTGTTCAGCGCGGCCCTGGCGGTAGAATTATCAAACTTAGAATTGTTGGCACAGAAAACGAGCTCATTGTAGGCAAGGAATTAGAAATCAGAAGAATGCTTTCCGACACCCACCTGTACAGTTCGGCTTTTGTCGTAGATACAATATACGGTGCTGACAAAACCGTACCTACAAAATTTGTGCTTACCGGTGCCGGTTGGGGACATGGTGTAGGCCTGTGCCAAATAGGCGCTGCGGTTATGGCGGACGAAGGGAATAGTTATGACGAAATATTGACTCATTACTACAAAGGATCTATTAAACGTGATTTGACTGAATTGTAAAATCCAGTGACTTTATGACGGGGCAAGCACCTCTTCATAAAGTCACTTCCTAAGCCTTTCAATCTGCGGTTATTGATATGGACGGCACATTGACAGCGTCTGAATGTGTACACTTTAGATTCTACCACACACCAACCATTCTTTACCCATCCCCTCGCCAAACAACCAATTATCAAACAGTAGAGGCTTCCACAAGACTATTATTTAGCCTTGTAGAAGCCTCAACTTTTGCTCATTTCTTGTGTTGATTAAGAGTCGTTACAGAGGCACAGGGACATTTACCTATATGATGTACCCATGCTTGATGGGTATTCCATCAATTCTGTTCCTCCTCAAAATCCATGTGGGCCTGTACCACAAACAGCAAATCCTCTACCGAGAAATTGCCCATGCCCTCTTTCTTGGCTTTTTTAGCCAAATGGGCAGCTATTGCCTCTTCGTCTATTTCGATGTAGCCTTCTTTGTCGGGGGTTGCATCAAGTATTCCACTCTCAGTGTAATACTCAACAATCACGTCTATAAAGTAATAGAGCAACTCCTCAGTAAATACATCTTTTAGCTCTTGTGGCAAATGCTGCTTGATGTAGGCCACAGCTGCAGCGTCCTGCTGCGCATCAAGCATTAATTCTTCGTCGAGATTCATTTCAACAAGTTTTCAATTTTCTCAGCGAACTCTGACTTGGGTCCTGCACCTACATGCTTGTCAACTACCTCACCATTCTTAATAAAAAGCACAGTGGGCACATTGCGAATTCCAAACTTTGACGTCAGTTCCTCGTTATCGTCTACGTCACACTTACCTACGTTTACACGGCCTGCGTACTCTTCAGCCAATTCGGCAATATAAGGCGCAATTTTTTTGCAAGGTCCACACCATGTGGCAGAGAAGTCTAACACAATGGGGAGTCCCTCTGCTAAAACACTTTCGAAGTTTGAGTCTGTAATGATCTTTTCCATTTTCTAATGTATAATTGGTTAAAGTTTTATATTGAAGCAAATATTATGCCATCAGTTAATCTGATATGTGAAGTCAACCTTTTTTAAGTAGTTTATCAACAAGCTGTCAACAGACACATGACACAACTTACTTTGTAACATCACTTGCGAATGCTCGTCATTGTCAAGTATATTAAAGAACACGTCTGTCGGACCTGGTGATTTGCGAATGATAGAGGCAAGTTCATTGACGACCTCAAGCGTGAGTTTCTCAGTAGCCACATTGATGGTTATCGACTTGATTTTCTGATCCTTCACATCGCTCAGAAATTCTATGCGCCCTATCTTTAATTCATAAGCACCTTGTTGCCACTGTCTTTCCTCCACTCGGGCAGTAATAAACAAAGAGTTACCTACGTGAAAATAGCCACTGAACTTGGCCCAGTCTTCGCCAAAGAGTGCAATTTCCCCAGCTCCACTGTAATCCTCCAACTTGGCGATACCGTAAGGTTTGCCAGTGCGGGTCTGCCCCATTCTGACGTCTGTCACGATGCCACCAAGAAAGACATCTTGATTGGCGAATGCCACTTTATCCTCAAGTTGGGTCATGCGCATATTGCACACATCTTCCACTATGATGCGGTATGAATCGAGCGGGTGACCTGATATATAGATACCTATCAGGTCACGCTCACGGTTCAAGCGTTCGAGGTCGCTCCAACGCTCAACATTCTTGGGCGGCTCGGGCTTTGCTATCTCAAGCACCTCACTCGGCCCAAATAGTGAGAAACTGTTTTGAGCTTGATCGGCCTGAAATGTATTACCATAACGAACCAGGGCATCGAGGAATGTCTCACCATTTTCGCATGGCGTTACAAATTGCTCACGTGTTATGTTGCCAAAACTGTCAAACGCTCCTGCAAGAGCCAAACTTTCGAGAGATTTTTTGTTGCAAGTTGACAGATTGACACGTTCAACCAAATCGTATACGGACTTATATACACCGTTTTTCTTACGTTCGGCAAGTATCTGCAACACAGCACTTTCACCTACGCCCTTTACTGCACCCATGCCAAAGCGAATGTCACCACTATGATTAACACTGAACTTGAGATAGCTCTCGTTAATGTCAGGACCAAGCGTGCTGATACCCATAGATTTGCACTCGTCCATCAACTTAGCCACCGTGTTAATATCGGCCAAACTGCGGCTCATCACACCAGCCATATATTGTGACGGATAATTTGCCTTAAGATAAGCCGTTTGATAGGCTACCCACGAATAGCATGTGGCATGACTTTTATTGAAAGCATAGGACGCGAATGCGCGCCAGTCATTCCAAATTTTTTCAAGAACCTTTGGGTCGTGACCATTAGCCTTACCACCATCAATGAACTTGGGGTACATGTGGTTAAGCTTTTCTATAAGCTTTTTACCCATTGCCTTTCGCAGTGCATCACTCTCGCCACGCGTAAAGTTTGCAATTTCACGCGAGAGCAACATGACTTGCTCCTGGTAGACGGTAATGCCGTATGTATCCTTCAAGTATTTTTCCATACAAGGAAGGTCGTAGGTAATTGGCTCGTCACCATGTTTACGGGCTATGAAGGACGGAATATATTGCATAGGTCCCGGGCGGTACAACGCATTCATGGCAATAAGGTCCTCAAAGGTTGAGGGCTGTAGCTCACGCAAATACTTTTGCATACCCGGCGACTCAAACTGGAAGGTACCTATGGTACGACCATCGCAATATAACTGGTATGTAGCAGGGTCCTCAATGCTGATTTCATCAATGTTGAGATCGATGCCCAAAGACAGCTTGATATTTTCAAGAGCCTCCTTGATGATGGACAGAGTTTTCAGACCCAAAAAGTCCATTTTTATCAAGCCCGTTTCCTCAATCACACGTCCTTCATATTGGGTACAGTGCAATTCCTCTCCTGTTTCCTTATCCTTAGCGGTAGATACGGGTACCCAATCTGATATATTGTCACGACAAATGATAAAGCCGCACGCATGCACGCCCGTATTGCGCACATTACCTTCGAGCATTTTTGCATAACGAATTGTATCACGTAATAAAATGTCCGAAGATGTCTCTGCCTCACGCAGTTCGGGTATGGCAGCTATCGCATTTGTCAAATTCATTTTAGGCACTTTGCCATCAGGCCCTTCTGGCAATTTATCGGGAATAAGTTTGCAGAGGTTATTTGATATTGACAGAGGCAGTTTCTGAACGCGGGCCACATCCTTGATAGCAAGTTTTGTAGCCATTGTACCATAGGTTATGATATGTGCCACATTGTCTGCGCCATACTTTTGAGTAACCCAATTCAGTACGCGGCCACGACCATCGTCATCAAAATCGACATCGATATCGGGGAGTGAAATACGGTCTGGATTTAGGAAACGCTCAAACAGCAAGTCGTACTTGATAGGGTCTATCTGCGTGATACCCAAGCAATAGGCAACAGCACTACCCGCCGCAGAACCACGTCCTGGCCCTACACTCACATCAAGTTCCTCACGTGCCGCACGAATGTAGTCCTGCACTATTAAGAAGTAACCTGGGAAACCCATCGTCTTCATGATATGCAGCTCAAATTTTATACGCTCAGCAGTTTCGTCGTCCAGCGGGTCACCATAGCGCTTTTTGGCTCCCTCATAAGCCAGTTTGGCAAGATAATCAGCCTCGAGTTTTATACGATATAGTTTGTCAAAACCGCCAAGCTTTTTGATCTTCTTCATGCCATCTTCGCGGCTCATCACGACATTACCATTCTCGTCTTGTGTGAATTCGTTGAAGAGATCTTCTTCGGTCAAATTCTTACGATATTCCTCCTCTGTGCCAAACTCCTCGGGAATGGCAAAGTTGGGCATGATAGGTGCATGATCTATTGAGTAGGTTTCAACCTTGTCACATATTTCACAGGTAGTAGCAAGTGCCTCTGGCAAATCGGCAAAGACTTCATTCATCTCGGCACGAGTTTTGAACCACTCTTGCTTTGTATACAGCATTCGTCTGGGATCTTCCAAATCCTTTCCTGTGGCCAAACAAATCAAGCGGTCGTGTGCTTCGGCATTCTCCTCATCTACAAAGTGACTATCATTAGTGCAAATATATTTTATACTATATTTATGCGCTATGCGTAACAGTTCTTTGTTTACCTGAACTTGTAACGGATACGTTTCGCGATTGGCTCTGACTGAGGGGTCCTTGACTTCGTGTCGCATCAGCTCCAAATAATAGTCATCACCAAACACGCTCTTGAACCATTGCACACTCTTTTCAGCCTCTTCAATACGACCTTGCATAATCATTTGCGGCACCTCACCACCCAGACATGCAGAACAAACTATCAAATCTTCATGATACTTCTCCAAATCCTTGTGATCTGTACGCGGACGCATATAAAAGCCATCTACCCACGATCGAGATACTAACTTTACAAGGTTATGATAGCCGTGCTCGTTTTTGGCCAATACTATGAGGTGCCAGCCTGACTGGTCAATTTTCTCAGCTTTTAATGATTTGTCGCCACGACGCGACACATACATTTCGCAACCGAAAATAGGCTTGAAATTAGCTATCGGGCGTTGTTTTTTGAGCACAGCCTCACATTCGGCAATAAGTTCGGCTTCACTTTTTCCCTCATCGGGATTTTTACCCTCCTTATCTAACTTAGGCACATAGCTACCGTCTTGCAACGAAGCCAACTTCGCCTCCATATCCTTTACAACCCCCTTGGCCTTACCTATGACCTTGTTTGAGTAATTAAAGAATTCTTTTATACCCATCATGTTGCCATGATCCGTCACTGCCATGCCACGCATGCCGTCGCGTATGGCCTTATCGACCAACTTTGGCACAGCAGCCTGTCCGTCAAGTATTGAATATTGGGTATGTACGTGTAGATGTACGAAATCTTGCATATTATAATTGTAAGGAGAAAATGTTGAAACACATAAACAACCTGTGCCACACCTGCCAGTAGGAGTGGACACAGACTATTATTGAACAAAGTTACTACAAAAAAGTGAAATGCGGAAAGATATAGTGATAGAATTGAGTTACAAGGGTTTTGGTTGAAGTGGCGATAATTCGTGAAGCCATTACAATCCCTGCCGAAGCCAAATCCT